>Ga0209000_1000162_pt1 | contig 86217 bp, 84 predicted proteins | sample RifGroD2_FD_183998 | JGI IMG/M metagenome (GOLD analysis project Ga0209000, IMG submission 183998) | Groundwater microbial communities from Rifle, Colorado, USA - Groundwater D2 (SPAdes) (version 2) | ecosystem: Environmental > Aquatic > Deep subsurface > Groundwater | place: Rifle, Colorado... | reverse complement strand
CCGAAATGATAAAATGGGCGATAGGCAGGCATGTTAAATTTATTGATTTTGGCGGTATACCGAATGCAATGCACTCTAATATTGAGTTTAAGAAAAGTTTTGGTGGCAAGGAATACCCACTTTATACTCGTTATTTTTTCAGGAACTCATGGCATAAATTCAGATTTAAACTTAATCGGCAGCTGCTTTATCTCAAAAAAAATCCCAAATTAATTTTAAACAAAATATTATTAAAGAAGTGAGGCTTTTATGCTTATCTAATCAAAGATTGCCGACTGAAAAAGCCTATGGCCGGCAGATATTTAAGATGTGCTTGAACCTTTCTCAAATAAGCGGAGTAGATTTAGAGTTAGTATATCCGCACAGGGAAAATCAAATAAAAGAGAGCTTTTTAGAATATTATGGCATAAAGGAGGGTCTTAAGGTCAGCAGAATTATGGCTCCCGATTTCCATCTGCCCGGTCGGCTTGAGATAGTAGCTTTCAGTATAAAGAGCTTATTGTCGGCCCTGGCTTTGGCAAGAGCGACCTTGTCCAGAAATCCCGATGTTATATATTCGCGCGATGAATTGCCATTGTATATTTTAAGTTTTTTCAGGAAAAATCTAGTTTTTGAAGCTCATAATATGCAGAGACCCAGGATCTTTATGTATAATCGGTTCAGAAAGAGGAGAGTTAAACTGGTCACTATAACAAAGGCACTTAAGGACGATTTTATTAAAGCTGACTTTAAACCAGAGAATATTTTAGTTGCACCTGATGGTGTTGATGCCGATGTTATTAATAAAGAAGAGAATAGTTCTTCAGATAAGGAATCGGCAAGAAGAGTATTGAATTTGCCGTCAGATAAAAAAATAGTTGTTTATGCGGGCAGTCTTTTTAGGTGGAAGGGAGTATTTAGCTTTGTGGATGCGGCAAAACTGTTGTCAGATGTGGTGTTTATTATTGTTGGCGGAGATGAGCGTGGCGACGAGATTGAATTAAGACAGTACATCGCGGATAATCATATTGAGAACTTTAAGATAACCGGCTATATTAAATCCGAGGAAACTATAAGGAATTATATCGCAACCGCTGATGTGTTGGCCTTGCCGAACACAGCCAAAGACAGAATATCTGAAAGGTACACATCTCCACTAAAACTTTTTGAATATATGGCGGCGCGACGGCCGATAGTCGCCTCAAATCTGCCATCACTAAGAGAGGTACTGAATGAGGGCAATTCTGTATTGGTAAAACCGGATGATGCTTTAGCGTTGGCTGACGGGATAAGACGGATTTTGTCGGACGATTCCCTTGCTTTAGGAATTGCTCAGAAAGCTTTTGAAGATGTAAAAAAATATAGCTGGAAAGAAAGGGCTGAAAAAATATTAAAATTTATTCAGTAGCCGACGCAATAATTATGTCCTATGTGTTTGCATCTTGGAAGCACGGGGTATATAATTACCAATTATGAATAAAACTACAAACAAAGTGACGGTTCAAAAGATAAAACCTGCCCATACCGACAAGAGGGGAATTATAGTTGATATTCTGGAAAAAGTGCCCGTGAAGCACGTTGGTCTTGTTACTTTTGAAAAAGGCGTTGTCAGGGCTAATCACTATCATAAAAAACAAACCCAATATACTTATGTTCTTGAGGGAGAAATCAAATTAGTAACGCAGTATTTCGAGGGCGGTAAAAAAACTACCAAGACAACCAAGCCCGGGGACTTTGTTACTATCCCGGCCGGATTCGTTCATGCTTATCTGGCAACTAAAAAATCAGTTATTATCGTCCTTACAGATTATTCCAGAGACATGAAGAGCTATGAAGAAGATACTTTTAGGGTTAAGCTCATTTAAGCACAATTCTACCGTCACGGATAATTATCTCTGATCCGTTAGGAAATGTCATTTGATCTTTAATGGCATTTTTTATTATTTCAGAAACCGATTCGGGGCTTTGTTGTTTTTTGGCATCCTCTGCGCCAAGTATGTATTCTCTCATTGTTGTGTTCATGCCGGCAGGTAAGATGGTCAAACATCGGACTCCGCTTCCCTCAAGATAACGTGACGCTGATTGCATTAAGCCTGTTACGGCGAACTTACTTGCCGAGTAAACGGCGAAATCAGGATTACCACGCTTACCTGCGGTGGACGAGATCGTAACAATTATCCCGTTACCCCTTTTTTTCATTCCCGGGATGATTTCATGCAAGGTATAAAAAACCGATTCGAAGTTGGTTTTCATGCAAAGGTTCAGCTCTTTACCCGAGAGTTTTTCTATGGGATTTTTTTTGTGGATTGCCCCTGCATTGTTTATGAGAATGTCTATTTTTGAGAATTTCTTTAAAATCGTCCGGAAGTATTTAATGATGTCTGCTTTTTTTGAAATATCTACTTTTGACGGATAGCATTCCGATCCCTTGTCTTTTAATTCTAAGCAGAATTTATTTAATTCTTTAATGTCTCTTGAACACAAAATCATGACATTGCTCGGTGAGGCCAATTTTTTGGCCAATTCTTTCCCAAGACCTTTTGATGCGCCGGTTATAACGATAATTTTTTTGTTTTTTTGGTTTTTCACGGCAGTTAAACTATAGCAATTTCTGCTTGATTTTCAAGCGTATTTTTAGTAATCTTTCTAAAGCATATAATTTTCTAAAATCTATGCCCTTACTGGGATTATTACAAAGCGGAAAATACGTTACTCAATGTCACATGTGTCGTGGAAGCGACCTCTTTTTGGTACTTGATCTTGGCCATCATCCGCCATCGGATGCATTTTTAAAACCCTGTCAGTTATTAGACCAAGAGGTTACTTATCCTTTGAGACTGATTAGTTGTAGAACCTGCGGTCTTTTACAGATTGATTATGCAGTCCATCCTGAAATTTTATATCAGAGGGATTATCCCTATGAATCTTCTACAACCAAAACAGGGAGAGACCACTATAATTCTATGGCAGTTGATATACATAATAATTTTCCGGCGCCGAAGGGCTTATTGGCAATAGATGTCGGAAGTAATGTTGGAGTTTTGCTCCAAGGTTTTAAAGATTTAGATTATAAAGTGCTGGGCGTTGATCCATCCGAAACTGCAGGTCAGAAGGCGATAGATAGTGGAATAGAGACAATTGTCGATTTTTTTAACGAAGAATTAGCTGATAGAATCCGCCATAAATACGGCCTGGCTAGAGTTATTACTGCTACAAACTGTTTTGGGCACATACTTGAACTTGATAGCACGGTGAGAGGCATGGTCGGATTATTGGCAAGAAGGGGTGTTATCGCAGTTGAATCACCATACGCCGTTGAACTGATAAAGAATCTTGAATATGATACCATATATCACGAACATATTTGCTACCTATCGGTTAAGCCAATGAAGCTTTATTTGAAGAGATTCGGCCTGGAATTATTTGATATCAAAAAGTCTCCTATTCATGGCGGAAGCATGCGTTATTATATTGGCCATAAAGGAGAACATCCTGTAAAAAAGTCCGTCAACGCTTGTTTAGCGGAAGAAGAGAAAGAACTCTATTCAGAAAAAAAATTGAAAAGCTTTGCTTCTAAAGTAAAAAAACAAAAATTTGATTTGATGAGCCTTATAATGGATTTAAAAAAACAAGGAAAAACCGTTGTGGGCGTTACGGCACCGGCCAAAGGAAACACTCTTTTGAACTACTGTAAGCTGGATACAAGTTATCTGGATTTTCTGACTGAAAAGACGCAAATAAAGATTGGCCGATATTCTCCAGGCATGCATATTCCCGTGTATCCGGATGACGAACTTTTTAAAAAGAAACCAGATTACGCACTCATATTGGCCTGGAATTTTGCCGAGGAAATAATGGCTAACTTGTCTGAGTTTAAAAAACAAGGAGGTAAATTTATCATTCCTATTCCTTGCCCTAAAATAATATAAATGAGGATTTGTATTGTAGTTGATAATTTAGATCCCCATGCAGGGTGGGGACGGTTAGCTTTAAGGGTTGCCGAAGGTTTTAAAAATAATGGCCACGAGGTTAGTTTTATTATTGAGAAAAAGCCGAAAAATATAATCGATAAGAACTTGATAATTCCCCTGAGGTTATCGCTTAAAAATATTTTGCGCTTACCATTGACACTCTTATTGATAAGAAGTTTTATCAATGATTATGATGTGGTGCTTTGCTATGATGTAAACCCTAACGGCATTATCCTTAATTTGGCCAACTTAGGACAGCGGAGAAAAATAGTTATTCACGCTTTAGCGACCTATTCTTTGTTTGGACACAGAAAACCAATAAGGAATTTCTTTATGCGCTGGGCTTATAATCGATCTAAGAGAATATTAGTCGTGAGCGAATTTACTAAAAGGGAAATAGAAAAAAGCGGTTTCAAGTTGAAGGATGCTAGTATTGTTCCTGTTGGCGTTGATACCGATTATTTTCACCCCATTTCAGATAAGGAAAGAATATCGTCTTATCCATTCGTATTATCGGTGGGTGCCTTAAAAGATCGCAAGGGATATCATTTTACTATTCCGGCTTTTGGCTTGATAGCCAAGGAGTTCCCCGATTTGAAATATGTAATAATAGGCGACAAAAGCATTAGGGCATATTATAAAATAGTCAATGATATAGCTGAACAGCTTAATCTAAGAGATAGAGTTGTGTTCTTGGACAAGATTAAGGATGATGATTTGTTGAGATACTATAATAACGCAAAGTTATATATTCAAACTTCTGCAACGGAACCCGATTCTATTGAAGGTTTTGGAATGGTCTATTTGGAGGCAAGTGCCTGTGGCATTCCCACGATAGGCGCATATAACACAGGAGCAGAAGCGGCTATTAAAAATAATGAAACAGGAATTTTAGTCAAGCATGACTCAAAGGATATAGCTGATGCGATGAGAAAAATTTTAACTGATGATAGTTATTCTAAGAAGTTGGGTAGTAATGGAGTAAAGTGGGCAGAAAAATTCAACTGGCCTGTCGTGGTTGATATGTATCTGGAAAATATTTAAATAATCCATATAATTTTTTGTGATTAAAACAATAAAAAGAATTAAGAGCTGGTTGAGGCGACCAAAACGATATTGGCAGATTTTTTGGATAATTACTCGAGTAAAGCCAAAAAATATAATGGAGATAGGAACCTGGACTGGAGATCGCGCACTGACTATGATTAGATTGGCTCAACGCTATCATGGCACCAAGCAGGTTGATTATTACGGTTTTGATTTATTTGGACAAATGACGACGGAAATATTTATTGGAGAGAAATCAAAATGGCCACCGACACAGCGAGAGACATTTGATAAACTTTCGGCCACCGGTGCTAATATTCATCTATTTCAAGGTGATACCATGAAGGTTTTGCCTGAAATGACGCCTAAATTACTTAAAATGGATTTAATATTTATTGACGGGGGACACAGTTTGGAAACCATAGCCAATGACTGGCACTGGGTCAGCCAGTTGATGCACGACAAGACGGTGGTAATCTTTGACGATTATTGGCCGGACCGCACAGATGCCGGATGTAAGTCAACCATAGATGAAATCGACAGAAAAAAATATATTGTTTCTATTCTGCCATGGATTGATAAGTTTAAGAAGACTAGTTTTGGTGAACCTTTGAATATCAGATTAGCTAAAGTCAGAAGGCGGATTTAGTGATGTTTCTAATGCCTTTTGTATTGCTCTTTCAGTCTTTTCAAAAAGGCGTGCAGTGCCGGTACTCTTTTTTTCATAAACCACAAAAGCTTTTGGTCAAAGAACCTATTTATGGATAAGTAGTGTTTGAACATATAGGCATCAGCTTTATCATTAGCTACAATTTGATTCGGATGAACAAGCGGAAATTCTACCGACTTAACCAGAACATGAGCCCTTGCATCTCCGGGGTCTATTGAATTATGGGTGGCTTCTTTATCAAATCCAATGTTTTGGACCAGGTTGTTTTTGGATACTGCCGATAGTCCTCCCTGAAGCCAGCGGGCTAGAAACCATTGGCTATCCCAACTATCGATTTTTTGAGCATAATAATTATCAAACAAGTGGTAATAGTGATCTACGATGGCATCAGCTCCTAAAATATTTTTTAATATCCCAGATCTCTTAATTTCGGGCCAATTACTGATATTCACGTCATAATATTGCCATGCACGCTTCCAGGTTGCCCAGCCCCATATCATGCCAATATTCGAAAAAAAATAGCTTTTATCAGATATAGCTTCAATTCTGGATGCAAAATTGTATCCACTAATTTGCATAATTCTTGGTTCATTTCGATATTTTTCCAATAATTCCTGACAAAATAGAAAGAAACTCTGATCGGGCAGGCAGTCATCCTCTAAAATAATAGCTTCTTCAACGTGTTCAAAGACCCATGTGATCCCGGATGCGATGTTATCTTTACAGCCGAGGTTCCTATCAGGGTACCTTTTAAAAACCTGGCATGGCCAATCTACCTGGTTATCAATAATAGCACGTACTGCTTTAACTTTAGGCCATTCAGATGCATTTCTTGGTCCATCTGATAAAACAAATAATTTTTCGGGCCGAGCTCTTCGTATTTCATCGAAGACCCGTTGTGTTTTTTCGGGTCGAATGAAGGGTATGAGAACTACAGGAGTTGTTATTTTGAAAAACATTATTTACCAAAAACCCAAAGTTTCAATCTCGAGAATCGACCTCTTAGATTCAAGATGTTTTTTATTTCATTACTTGCTGCAATTTTATTGAATTTTGAGTTCCAGTTGAGTTTCTTGTCTAAAGTTGGTCTTATTCCACGTGTAAGTAGAAAATATTCTCCTAGCCCGTCCTCATCTAATAATTTGAAATGTTTCGATTTCATGAAGTCAATGAGTTTATCGTCTTTGAAGAAGAGATTATGCCATTTGACCGGAATGGGCTCAAGTGAGCAGGTTTTTCTAAATGTGTTTAATTCATTTACACCATTAATGCTACCCTCAAGCATAAGGAGCTTACCATCTTTCTTTAGCATACCCATAAGTTTAACAAGAACTTTTTTTTGAAGCTTCCACTCCATCAGGTTAATTAAAAATCTTTGCGATACTATGAAATCATAGTTATTGTCTAGACTATATTGTTTAAGAAAATCAGTCTGTTTTAAGATTACATTCTTTTTCCCGCGTAACCTTTTCGAGGCTTTTAGCAGTCTTGTCTCTGAAAAATCTGCTCCATGAACAGTTGTACCAGGAATAGCTGAATATACAATTGTTCCTTCTCCTTCTCCGCAACCGGCATCCAAAATCTTAGAATCGCGAGTGATTCTTTTTCTTATTAGCTCGATTTCAGAATTAATAAGATTCTTGTCATACATCGACTCTACATTTTCCTTATTCCAATAGGCAAGAACTTCTTTATTGTTGTGTATCATATGTTAAATTATTTTTTTAATTATACTTGTGATCTTTGTAATTTCTTTTTTTGTGAGATTGTAAGCCAATGGGAGACATAATATTCTTCTCGAAATATTCTCAGATACGGGCATCCGTGAACCTCTTACGTAACCCAGAGTGTTCAGAGAGGGGAAGAAATACCTTCGAGGGGAAATATTATCCTCACGTAGAGCTGCTACTGTTCTTAGTAGAGATTTCTCATCTGGGAAGATAATGGGATAGTAAGAATAATTATATTCCGTCCCAGTTCTCATAGATAGTCTTACTAGAGATGTATTCTCGAATGCTTTAGTGTAGGAGAGACTTAAAGATTTTTTCTTGTTGATCAGTCGTTTTACTTGAGGTAGGACACATAGTCCCATGGCGGCGTGCAACTCAGAACTTTTAGCATTTATGCCCAGCCCCAAGAAGCTCTCCGGTTTTTCTTTATCAGCATGCCCGAAGTTACGCATGTAGAAGATTTTTTGTGCAATAGCATCATCATTTGTTATAATAGCCCCACCCTCAACAGTGTGAAATATTTTAGTTGCGTGAAAGCTTAGTATTGAGATGTCGCCATATTTAAGGATTGATTTACCATTATATTTTACGCCGAACGAATGTGCGGCGTCGTATATTACTTTTAGTCCATTTTTCTTTGCTATTTTTCGGATTTCTTCTACGTTACACGGATTGCCATAGACATGTGTTGCAAGAATTCCAGTTGTTTTTTTTGTTAGTTTATTCTTAATCTCACTCGGATTAATGGTTAGAGTCTGTGGATCAATATCGGCAAAGACTGGTTGGCACCCTTCCCATACTAGGCTTGAGGTTGTGGCAATATACGAAAAAGGAGTTGTTATGACTTCTTTTTTTAGGCCTAAGGATTTTATAGCGATTTGCAGGGCCATGGTCCCATTAGCCACAAAAAATAAGTGCTTTACTCCCAGGTATTCTTTCAATTTTTTCTCCAATTCAATAACAAGGGGGCCGTTATTTGTTATCCAATCACCTTTCCATATCTTGTTTAGGTATTGGGAATATTTTTTGAGAGGTGGTAAATAGGTTTTAGTTACATTAATCATTGTTTTTTATTGAATTAAGACATAGTCTCTTCTTTAGGCCTCGCAATTTTAGTCGTCATAAGGTAATAAAATCTATTATAGGCATGATAAGTTTTGTACTCTTTAAAATCGTCAGATAATAAGTGCTCGATTCTTCAAGACTTCTTTTTTGTGGAAATACCTGCGGAAAATATTTGAATATAAGGGAACTTTTTCTTTTAGGTAAATATGGATCTTGACCATAGTATATGTGATTTTATATTGCAGGTATTTCCATGAATTGGGCTTAATCTGAAAGCTGGGCGTGAACAATGGCTCAAGAATATTTAATTTTACGATAATCTCCCCTAACTCTTTTGTGTATGGCTTGTAGATAAGATTTTTTACTCGTCGGCTGAGTTTATAGGCATAATCAAACAACAAGAAATCTTTAGGAGAGTAAATCCTAAGTGAACTAAAATGATAGAAGATAAGTAGATCACTGTCAACATAAAGAGATTTCTCGTCTTTTATTATCTTGTACTGGCTTACGTTGAATGGGGCCAGGTTGACCCCTCTATCTTCCGAGATGCAAACGCCGGAGAATTCTCGTGGCCACTTATCTAGGTATTTTTGATTACTATAGAAGCCGTCCGAAAAACGATTTTCACAATATTTGATACAATCTTCGCGCCATTCTTGCAAACAAGCCAATCCGATCGGATTGTTTTTAAAACACATTATCCCATTATTAAAAATACCGACCTTATGTTCTAGCTGTTCTCTTTTCTCTGGGAAGCGGTGTGGGGTTATCAATATATTAAAAGATGCGTTCTGTCTGAAGTTTTCGTAAAATTTAATCGGAGAGGAAAATAAATAAACATCTGCGTCTAGATAGACTACCATGTCAATTTCAGGATTCTTATCCAAAACGTATTTGATAAATGGAGGTTTTAATGTGCCAAGATAAAATCTGGAAGCCTCATTTTTTACCGCAAGTAACTCAGAGTCTTCTAATTCTGTCATACTTACCAGGAGCATATTGTCAAGATTAATTTTTTCAAGCAGGTCGTATGATTCATCATCTAGGCACATTACCCAAATTTTAAAATTCGGGCAAAATCTACATAGAGAATTATACAAAGCCAGTCCGTGTATTAGATATTTTTTATCTAGAAAAGTACAAAAATTATAATTCATGTTTTTTAGCTATTATCGCATAACCGAGGGCTATGCCTTTGTTGCCAGATATGTGATCTAGAATTAAAGAAATTGCTTGTATTGGGAAACAAATTACTAAAGAAAAGAGTTTCTGGACAACAAATCTTTTATAATAACTCCTTATTTTAACAGTATTAAAACAAGTATCAAATAAAAAACAGGACATTAGCTGGCCGACAGTTCCAAAAACACCCGAAGTTGGTTCGATCGTCTCAACTCTTAGACCAGATTCTTTGAGTAGTTTTTTCAAACCAAAAGTCGTGTATCTTCTGAAGTCAAAGGGTATCGCATGCTCATTCCAAACGAAGGGGATTGTGATAAATAAAATACCTTTTTCTTTGAGAACGCGGGCCATCTCTTTGGTGAGGACTTCGGGATTTGCGGAATGTTCGAGAACTTCCGTGCAGATTACTAGGTCAAATTCCTGATCGTCAAAGGGTATGTTCTCACCATCATAGAATTTATCTACATTTTTCAAGTTATCGTCGTGACCAGCACCCTTGACGTCAATGCCAATATACTGACAATTCTTGAAAATATTCTCGTAGGGCTTAGTGCCACAACCGACGTCTAATATTTTTTTATTTTTAAAATTACATTCTCTTGAAAGAGCAGTAATTCTTTTAAAGCGCCATCGGCGGGTGATAAATAAGGGTTTGAATAAAATAGCATACCATTTTGGCTGGAAGTCATTTCTATTATTGGAATCATTAATTTGAGTTAGTATTCTTCTGATTGTCTTATTCATCTTACTATTTTATGCAAACGTCTAAGAAATCTATCTGCTATGGGGTATTTTTTTAGCAACGGTTTTAGTCTGGCTCTGTATCGTCTTGCTCCTACACGTATTTTGGCTCCTAGGGATAGCTTTTTAAAATAAATATCTCTGAGTTGTTTTACCTCAGGTGCCGTTATGGTAGTTTCTATGGTGTCCATACTGCCATTTAGGCCAGTTACATGAAAAATGGCCAAATCGTCTTTTATTTTATGAGGCCTAGTTCCAACAGCTAACATTTTTAGCCAAAGCTCATAGTCGGTGGGATAGGGGAATGCCTTTCTTATGCCACCAACCCTAAGGTACGTTTCTTTTTTAAAAAAAGACGAGATCGTGGGTATTAAATTTCGCTCAACCATCATTTCGAGTGTTACGTTCGTCTCGTTGCCGAGTCGTGAGTGTATGCTGCCGTCCGTATTAATAGAGTTGGTCGCAGAATACACCCATTCAATGTTATGATCTTGAAAGGCCAAGTTTACTTTATGAAGGGCTCCCGGTAAAATTTCATCATCATGGGGTAATAAACCGAGTATTTCTCCAGTAGCTAGTCGATAACCATTAATAAGGGCGTCAGCGGCATTATTATCGTCTTCATATGCAATTGGTATCCCGTATTCTTTGAATATCTCTTTGGTATTATCTATGGATGGGCCGACGCAGGCTAAAATTTCAAGATTGGGATAGTTTTGTATTTTTAAACTATCCAATGCCCTACGTAAATATTTAGCGCCATTTTTTACTGGCATAACTATCGATATTCTTTTAAAATTTATTGGTGACTCTTCCATAAGAATTTGAATATCTTCAATTTATTGTCAAAATTTTACCATATTAAATAAATAAAACAAGAGTAAAAACATTTATGAAATCAAGACTTTTGTGCTAATAAAAAACCGCATCTTGATGCGGTTTAAATCCATGAAAAATTTAAAATTAGTGATGCCCAGCGATCTCTTCGTGAGGGTTCTTATTTCCGTAAAGATAGGCACCTCGACGGTTACCCCACCAGACCATCTTTTGGTACCACTCATCCCAGGATTTCCAGGTTTCGTTGGTACGATCAATGGTATAACTGTGGTCTTCGAATTTAAGCTGCTTTGTTTGACCGATAAGTGTGTACCTGTATATTTCCCAAATATTGTGAGATAAAGATATTCGCATATCATTATCTTGAAATGGCAACTTAATTAAAGATTTATTTAGCTTAAGTGCATCAAATAGTGGCCCAGTAAGTTGTCTTGGTCCTACAAGTAGCATCATCATCGTTCTGGCCTCTGCATATAATTTCTCCAATTTATTTTCTTGGCATACTTTTATAAATGCATATTCATCAGGTGGCCACAAAATGTCCAGATATTTCTTTGAGTGAAAGAATTCTTCTTGTGTGCCATTCTGAATACCTCGGGAGAATTCCTCAAAGAAGTCTAGTATTTCGGTAAAAACTGGCGATTGGCTAGATTGTCTCGGATGTTCCATAAACATTTCAAATATTTTGCGATAGGTAATCCCGTAAACTTCGTGCAAAATAATTATTGGTATTTGAAAAAGTTTATTGAAGTAAATTAGTCCTACCATATAACACAACGATCGAGTTTTGACCCAGTCTTCTCGAGACATGGTACTGGTTGCGATGACGAGTTCCTGATATTCTTCAATGTCATTGACGGCGGTATTCTTTTTACCATGTATATTTGTTATGGGCGTTCTAACAGTTTCCATTTGATACTTTCTTTGATATTCAGGATCGCCCATTTCCGCGTTAGGCAGTATAGAGAGATTATTAAACTGAATTCTATCATGCTGTCCTTCTGAAATTATTTCAGAGATACCATCCAATACGCTGTCGTATGTTTCCATCGGCATTGGGATAATATAATCAGTCATGGTGTAAATTCCTTGAGCGCGGAGACGCTTTTGATTTTCTTGATACTCTTCGGGCCTCATATTTTCTCGTCGAACAGCTCTAAGAGTTTGAGGATTTTTAGACTGTATAGACATGACCGTAGCCTTACTTAATCCTGCTTCCTCGAGTATCTTAATAGCTTCAAGTGTGTGGGGTTTTGGGTTTTTAGCATTCTGCACGGAAACGCCTTCCGGATAGCCAGTAGCTTTTTTGACTTCGGCTAGGTATCTAGCTATTTCAATATCTTGTTTAAGGATCCCAAAATTAGCATCGGCTAAGAATATATAAGGTATTTTATGCTCTCCGAACCAAAGGGCTTCTTGCCTAATATTGTCCATAGAGAAAGAACTTATTCTATCCTCGGTAGCACCTCCCCAATCACAATATGTACATTGATAGGGACAGCCACGATTGGTTTCCCACATAGCTATCCACTTCTGTTTTGGGTTTGCCAGTATTAACGGATCGAAAACGTGTGTCAAATACGGTGAAGGAACCTGCATCAGATCGCGCATTCTTTCGAGTTTATCATTATGAATAAAATTTGAGCTTGAATCCAAAAAACTAATTGATGGAATCTCGCTTAAATCTTCACAATTATCAATAGCCATTCGTTCTAATATTATTTTGAATATCTTCTCACCCTCACCATGGCAAGCGATGTTTATAAACGGGTATTTGCGATGAAATCTCTCTGTAATGCTCATCTTTTCTTGTTCTAAACTTTGTACCCGTTGGTTGCTTGTTTTAACTCTTCGGAACTGTTTTTTACCATCAGGTACATGAGGGCCACCAAATACTATGATGATATTTGGTTTTAATCTCTTCAGTTCTCTGGCGATTGCTAACGAATTCTCAAAATTCCAAACATAAACACTAAATCCTACAATGTCAGCTTCAATTAAAATTTCTACTGCCTGATTTATAGGCATAAATGTATAGATTGGCATAAGAAATTCATAATCATCAGCATAGACTAGATGTTCTTGAGCATAGGCCTGAAGTGTTCCAATTGAAAGGGGTAGGTAGCATTGGTCGGAGAAGCTACTATTTAGTTGAGCTAGACCGACTCTTATTTTCTTAGTAGGTTTCTTCGCAGGCTTAAGTTTATATGGATTTTCGCCAATCATTTTTAGAGGGATCATCGTTGCCACTCTAGCTCCTATTGTAAAGGTTCAATGTTAATTTTATACACTAAAATATGTTTTCTGGCAATAAAAAGCGGACATTGTCCGCCTGCATAGCATTTTTATATAATATTTCCTCCAAAAATATCATATTGTTTTGAGATTAAGTTGGGGTTATTGACTATCCATTTTTTAGTTTCTAAGATCCCTGTCTCTAAAGTTATTTCTGGCCTGAACCCAATTGCTTCTAGTCGTGTAGTATCTAGGAGTCGTCTCTGGTCACCAGCGGGCTTGGTAGTATCAAATATAATCTCGGGTCCATAATTTGCATCTCTAATTAATATTTCTACCACCTCTTTGATAGTTGTGGGCCTCCCACTACAAAGATTAACTGGGCTGATTGCTTTTTCTGCTGCGAGAATCATTCCTCTGGCCGCATCTCTAGCATGTATAAAATCTCGTATCTGGGAGCCATCTCCCCAAACTATTATTGGATTTTGTCTCTCAGCAAATTTTCTAATAATAGAGGCCATAAATAACGAAGTATCTGGATTGAAATTATCATATGGTCCATAAACATTGGACGGTCTGACTATGGCAGTATTATTCCAACTATGCTCAATTTTATAGGCCTCTATTTGAAGTTCGCCCATTCGCTTTGCCCAGCCTGCAAACCAGTCATTTTTTGATGGCATAGTTATCCAAACATCATCTTCTTTGAGAATTTCTGCCGGATGATAAACCGCGACTGAGCTAGCAAATAAATATCCGCCAACCTTATTTCTTAATGAGGCTTCGGCTAAATTAGCACTTAACTTACGTAGAGTATCAAAAAATGTAGCAGGGTGTTTCCGCATCATCAGGGGTGATCCCTTAACACATAAAAGGTTAAAAACATAATCTATGCCCATAGTAACTTCAAGACAACTTTGTTGGTCGGTCAGGTCAACCCTTTTAAATATTGCCTTAGGATGAGCTCGAGATGGATCGTCAAGGGAAGCAATTCTCACTTCGGCCCCCTGCTCTATTAGTAGTTCAACTAAAGGAATTCCTATAAGGCCAGTTCCGCCAGCGACAAGGACTCTTTGTCCAGAAAAGTGGGGTATTCTCAAGATTTATCTCCTGACATTGTCAATAAAACTGGAATGATAATAGAATAATATTATGATTTCGTCCAATAAATAAAAAAGCCACTCATTTTTGAGTGGCTTGGAGTTTTTATTATAACCTATCTTTTGCGGTCTTTAGGTACCAATCAATGGTTTGTCGTATGCCTTCATTGATATCAATCCGGGGTCGCCATCCCAAAAGATCTTTTGCTTTTGTTGTGTCTAGTATTATATTTGTATCAATTGATTGCCTGGTTAAGTCATAATGGATGGGCAGACTTTTACTTGCTAAGGAGCACATCTTTTCTACCAGCTCTCTTACTGATAATGAGTATCCAGATCCTACGTTGAATACGGATGAGCCATCGATTTTATGTTTTATTGCCATCTCAATGAAGTTAACTAAGTCAAAGACGTGAAGGAAGTCTCGGCGTTCATGGCCATCTCCCCAAACAATGACACGGTCATTTGAAGGGGACATTATCTTTTCTATTGTAGCAGAGAATACGTGGCCTTTATTCGTATCAAATTTATCGAATGGGCCGTAATTATTGGAGTGTCTTATAATGGTAAAGCGTGTTCTATCGAATCTGCTAAAAAAATGGCACAGATCTTCAGAAAATAATTTCATTCTCGCGCCGGTATAATAACGCGGATGGATTAGAGATAAATTAACGTCGGTTTCTTTTAGGGGAGTGGCACTATTCGCTGGATAAAGTACAGAACAGCTAAGAAAAATAAAATGGGAAACGTTGTTTTCATGCGCGCTTTCTATAAGGTTGGTATTGATGCGGATATTATTAGTGATATATCTTCCTGGATTAGCCACGACTGCCCCAGAACCATCAGTTATTGCCGCTGCATCGATTACGACATCCATACCTTTGGTTACTTCTCTTGCCCATTCTTGATCGGTCAAGTCGGCCCTTATCAATCTTTTGTTTTTTGAGAACCTTCTGTTCAAGTAGGTTCCGTAGACATCAAGATCTGGCCTTTGCGATAATATCTCGAATAGATTTCTTCCAATAAATCCGCTAGCTCCACAGATCAGAATCTTTAGCATATAGATCTCGTGATACCACCATCGACATCGTAAGAATGACCAGTTAGGAAATTTGCATTGGACGAAGCTAGAAAGACTACTAAATTGGCCACATCGCTTAATTTCCCCATTTTGCCAAGAGGTGATTTTCTATCTTCTTCTTTCCTCATTAACTCTTCGGCTTGCTTGGTTGTAATTCTTTCTCGTTTTGCTCTATCTTTTATATTTTGTTCCCATCCTCCTCCAAGAAGGGTGCTGGGGCATATCGTGTTAACTAGTATTCCATATCTACCAAAATCTGTGGCCAAATTTTTAGTTAAGTTGATTATGCCAGCCTTTGCCATGCCGTAATGGGGATTTAATCCGGTGAAGCTTGGCTGATGGGCCGATAGACTGGATATATTAATTATTCTTGCTTGTCTAGATTTTTTAAGATAAGGGAGGGACGCTTTTATAAATCGTACAGCACTCATAAAAGTAATGTCAAATGATCTTTGCCAGTCTTCCTCGGTAAGATCTTCAAATGTCCCAAATCTTTCTATGTTGCCGATATTATTTATCAGGATATCTAATCGACCGATTTCAGAGAGCTTCGCATCTAGAAGTTGTCCCAACTTAGGATCAGTTGCATCACAAACAAATTGATGGATTTGAATTCTATGGGCACAACCACACTTTATCTCATAAGCCGTGTTGGCAACTTTGTTATTCTGCCGGCCATTAATAATCACAGATGCTCCTTCAGCTGCCAATGCTTCAGCAATAACTTTTCCGAGACCACTACTTGAGCCAGTAATTAGAGCTATTCGTCCAGAAAGATTGGTGTCCATTTTTTACCTCCTCCTTTTCTCTAAAATGGATGTTGCTAATAAAGTTATTGCAACTGTTTTCATATCGGATATCTTTCCGCTTGCTATCATTCTCATCCAGGATTTTAAGGGCAATGTCACGGTTTCTAGATGTTCATTTTCGTCAATTTTAGGCATTCCAATTTTTTTACAGTCCAGTGCTAAAAATGAATAAACATAAGGCGTACAGGTACTGGGATCTAACCATAATCTACCTGGTAACTGAATGAGTTTGTCTGCTTGATAACCGGTTTCTTCTAATAATTCCCTCTGAGCTGTTACTGGTAATTCTTTATCTTTGGGGTCAATATTACCGCCAGGTAACTCCAGGGTTATTTGCCCTATCGCTGGACGAAATTGTCTAGCGACAATTATTTCAAGGGAAGTCGTTAGTGGGAAAATTATAACTGAAGTACGACTACTATCGAAAAGCGTGAAATCTACAACTTGATTGTTGTACGGATTGATGTAACTTCGGTCAACTAATCTTCTACCGTTATTCTCGGCCAAGATTCTAGATTTTCCAAATTTGCGCCATCTTCTAATCTTATCCATCTTCTCCTCTTAATTTTCAATGAACCTTGGCTTATAGTAACGAAGTCATATTACATAGTCAAGCTGAATTTTATAGATTAGACAAGCTAGCATGCTATGAAAATTATTTCGTATTATTTAGGGTTTACAAATTTAAATATTTGTTCAATAATAAGCGCAGTTTTTTAAAAAACTTTAAGGAGATAGAACCTTGATTAAAATAGGTTTCATTTTGCCAAGTAGCCATTATCTTAATGATCCATTTCGAGGTGATCCATTTACCCACCTGCAACTGTTGACAGTTTTAGAGGAACATTTCGGGGGTAAGCTAGAGTTGAGTCTTATTGATTTAAGAGGAATAATGAGAGAATTTTCCCTTTATCATATTGACGAATGTGATATTTATCTTCATTCAGTTTATACCCTGGATATTAATGAACAGGTAGCGTTAGTTAAGATGCTGAGAAGACAATACCCAAAGGCGGTTCATATTGCTGGTGGACCCCATGCCAGTGAGTTCCCAAATGAATCATTGCTTATTTTTGATTCATTAGTGATTGGCGAGGGCGAGAGATCTATTATCAGGGCCATAGATGATTTTAGAGATAATAATCTTCAAAAAATATACCGAGATTTTGAGGTTATTGATATAAATAAGTATCCTTACATTAGCCGTAAATTTCTGTCCAAGAGTGCCACAACCCGTCGTAGAATGATGACGTTAAGAAATAAGTCAGGATTTGATAAATTGATTTCTGCGAATGCTATTTTTAGTCGTGGCTGTCCCTATAGCTGTCACTTTTGTGCCCTAACAACAGATAGGGAAGGGACACCGAGAATACGTTTTAGAGATCCGAAGTTGATTGAAGCAGAAATTGAATATCTTAAGCACGATTATGATATACAAGGAATAGTGTTAGTGGACGAGATAGTATTTCCATTAAAGCGATTAATGGCAATTCAAGAACTTGAAGCAATAGGTCGAACTGGAATAGTATGGCGCGGCCAATGTCGTGTCGATGGAATTACTCCTGAGGTAGCTACCCTTGCTAGGCAGTCGGGTTGCTTATCTTTGGGAATGGGAGTGGAAAGTGTTTGGCAGCCATCCCTAGATATTATAAACAAGCGTATTAGTGTTCAGAGGGCAAGAGATACTATCTCATTGTTAAAAGCTACCGACATAGAGGTTAAACTTTATTTGATTATGGGTTTACCGGGAGAACCCGAGAATATAGTCGATCTAACTTGGGATTTTATAGAAGAGACTCAGCCGGATCTGGTTCACTTATCTTTATTTACTGTTAGGCCTGGGACAGAAGTATATCGTAATCCATCTAAGTTTGGGATAAAAAATATCACGTCTGATTGGTCTAATACGATGCACATTCATGGACTTGATGAAAACCGTCCAGAGTTAACTTTTGAATATAATCAAAATACACCCTGGGGGAGAAGCCTAACAAACGACCAGATAATTGATAATTATTTCGAATTATCGAGGCGCTTGAAGGGGAATAACTTATCTTCTTCTGAGACAAACAAAAATACTTTTCCTTTTGACGACATTAATCCTCTTGTTTAAGAGGCTACTAGTATAGAAGCTACCGAATGGTAGCTTTTTAAATAAATCATGTGAATCTTATCTGTTCTTCGTTTCGCTTTATGTTAAAGGATCTCAAGTTGTTTGTGCAGTATTTTAAAGTTTCTAGCAATGTAATCAGGTTTGGCGGATTTTAATGTTTTTGCCGAGTGAAATCCCCATGTTACAGCCACAGTTTTGATACCTATCTTCTTGGCGACTACTAGGTCGCCAACAGTGTCGGTGACCATGGTTGTTTCTCTAGAGTTATTTCCAGATTCGGAAATTATACCCATAAGTATATTTTCTTTGGTCATTTTGTCTGTTGTACAGATTAAATCGAAATAATGTTTTATACGATTTTTTTGTAGCAGTTTTACGATGGCATCTCTTTTCCCGGAGGAGGCGATAGCGATAAAATAATTTTCTTTAATTTGTTGTAAAAAATTAACAACCTCATCGAACAGTTTGGTGCGAGCATAGTACCTGGCATAATTGCTAGATCTAAAATCGGTAAATAATTTATATTTCTCTTCAGTCTTTAGGAATTTTCTAAATTCCTTATGGATATTTCCTAGAAATAAATTGCGATACTGGGTACGAGAAATAGTAAAGCCAGCGATATACATTGACTGGCTAATTAACAAGTAAAACATTTCAAATGAATCAGCCAATACACCATCAAAATCGAAAATTATTGTCTTATCTTTCGTTTTTTTGGATCGATAAGAGTGAGATGTTCTTAAATGCGTATTTATCATTTCTTATGTCTTTTATTGGAATTACATCACCTATGGAATATTTAATTTCTCCCCGATGGGATTTTATGAATCCATTTATTAAAATAGCTGTGTCTATGTTTTTAAGTAATCCATCCTTTAGGTCACTGACTTCTTCTACAAACGATATTAAGATATTATTATTACAGAAATTATTGATTAGACATGGTTCGTTATTGTCGAATCTAGCATAAGATGCGTTGGCAACTCTCATTTGATCAATACCTTCATATCCTGTGTTAGCCCTACCATATCTATCCTCGAGCCTTATCAAATCATGCTTCATAGGAGGAGTCTCGATCTCAAGCATTTTTAATCCACCCTTAGATATACATTGTGTCGAATGAAAAACACCAGGACCTATGGTAATGGCGTCTAAGGGTTTCAATTCTATCGATCTGCTTAACGAAGAGAACCGTGCCTTGCCATCTAATACGACAAGTGCCGTTTTTTTATTAGGATGGCAATGCATAGAGGTTGATTTGTGAAAATCAAGAGAAAGATGCCAGATCTCTACTAGGGGAGTATTGGCCAAGAGATATTCGTATCCCCACGGCTTATTAACAACCATCTTTGAAAAATCAACATTAATAAGAGCCGCCTCAATCGATCGCAGCGATAAATATTTTCTATCAAGAATTGTTGATTTTATGCTCCTTATTGCCACGATCTTTAGGTGTTATACTGGCAACTTGAATTTAGATAATATTGCCTTCATTAAATCTCCAACATCTCTTGGGTGACTAGCTGTAATGATGTTACCGTCGATAACGACAGTCCGATCTACATATTTGGCGCCGGCGTTTCTAAGATCGTCAATTATCCCGACATAACACGTTGCTCTTTTTCCTTTTAAAATGCCAGACGATATTAATACCCACGGGCCATGACAAAAAGCCGAGACTACTTTTTTTAACTTATGCATCTGTTTTATAAATTCTAGTATTTCAGGTACCTGTCTCATTCTATCAGGTGCTTCAAACCCTCCGGGTATTAAGACCATATCATAATCTTTTGAATTGAGTTGCCTAGCATCGACTAGGGTAGCATAATATTTGACCAATAGTTCCAGTGGGAAACTTAACCTACCCAAAACCATCTTTTTATCTTTAGTAGCGATGTGAACCTCAAAACCGGCCTCTTTTAGTCTTATGACTGGATAAATTACTTCTTCATCTTCGAATCCTTCTGCCGTAATAACGACAGCTTTTAGATTTACATTGTTCTTTTGCATGAGAAAATAGTAGCAGATCGAATGTGCATTGTAAAATAAAAACCGCCATTATCGGCGGTTATCTTTTATCAATTCTTTTACCTTTCTAATTATTTCTTTTGGTGAGGGTGGTAAGTTGTCAAGATGTGGCGCAAATCCGGCGGCTCTTTCTTTCAGGCCCAATGTGTGTACTCTCTTATCACTGGCTAGCATTATGTCATGAGCAATACATTTCGATACACCATTCTCAAAATCCGTATCGACGACAATTCCCCCGTGGATCGAATCGGCTAACGCCTTGAGCATATGATTGGAAGGTACAAATGGTTTTAATCTGACAATATGGATTAGATTACACATAATATCTTCTTTTTCTAGCTCTTTAACCGCTTCAAGTGCGTTTAATCTCCCGACTGATATCGGAAATAGGGTAATGTCGGCCTTAGGCCTAATTATATTGGGTAATTCATAATCAATCGGAAAACTTTTTCGATGTTCACTAACATATATTGGAACGTCATGACTCATAAAATACTTCCACGTTGAAGTATATTCAGCGGGTGTCATTGGGGCCACAACTTCTATTCCGGGCATCCTAGTAAACATCCCATGATGACTCGAGCTAGCTACTGGTCCGATAGAACCCTCCATTGCGACTGATCGTACGAAGACTGGACAGGGTATTCCCCACATGTCTTTTGACTTGGCAGCGTAATTCACGATCATTGCCGCATTGAACCACTGGAAACCCTGATAACGAACTATATATATTGGCCTTCTTCCGGCAAGGGCAAGTCCAACGGCAATACCTCCGCCGGCAGTATCATCCATAGAAAGTTCTATGAGTCCATCCTGTTCTGTGAGTTCGGGTACTGTCCCTCCGACCCAACCAACGGCAGTTAGGCATTGGCCGAGGGCAACCCCTCCACTTTGTAGATGTTTCTTAGTAATTTCTCTGATCGTTTCTGCAACTGTCATTATAGTCTCCCAGTCAGCTGTAATCTTTGATTCCATAATGTTTCAATGGATATTTCCATTTCCTTTTCTATCGTATCTGCCTCGGTTCCTAGGCCTGCCATTGCGATTTCGTTCTTGGTTACATTGAACCTATTAAATTCGTTAGGCTGACCATCTCTGCCAGTTCCGGCATGCCATAACTCTCTATTAGTTTGGATATTTATAAGGGCAGGTAATTGATCTTTGAATAACTTTCCAGTGCGTATAATTTCCCATGGATCATCAGTTATATCCATAGTCGCTATTCCAAAGCCAGCATGATCGGCCATGTTCCAGTTACGACGCACGTCTTTCTTGGTAAGAATAGATAGACCATTGTCACAAACAACAAATAAGATTGGAGCTTTTTTTGTGGCCGCATAACCAATAGCTCCTAAAACATAGCCTTCTTCGGCACTGGCGTCTCCCATGAAGGTAATTGTTGTTTGGCCGGTCCCTATGGCATAGCCGACTCCTATGGGAACTTGTGTACCCATTAGTCCATCATGTCCAAACATTTTAATTTCCGGACATTGAATAGATGCCGATCCGCCCATACCACCAGCACAGCCTGTAGGTAAACCAAGAAGCTCATCGATTAATTGTGCGGGGCTTCCGCCAAATGCTAGATATATACCATGACCTCGATGTTGACCGAATAGAGAGGCTCCTTTGTAGATCATCGAAAGAGCTGCGGCAATTGTTTCTTGGCCAACCGATAGATAGATGGGTATCTTTGGCATAAGTCCGGCATCGTAGACTTTCTTCAAATTTAGTTCAAAGTATCTGATGAGGCATATCTTTCTAAATATTTCCAAGACCCCTTCTGTATCAATGCTTTCTGGGATCATCCGTACTCCTCCTAGATGTTAAGGTGCAAAAATAAGCGCTATAAAGATAATATGAAATATATGGCGTGTCAATTTATAGGCATGCCTCGCCGATGGCCCTAAGGCGAAGAGTAGTAAATTATTTGACTGCCAAGATATTCGAAGCGAAATGGTACATGAAGAAACTTTTTTAATTTTTCTTTAATTTTTGGTTGGGCTTCGGCATCGGCGTAAAACAACATAAATCCACCACCACCAGCACCAAGAAGTTTGCCACCAATTGCACCGGCTCTAATCCCAGTCTTATAAATCTCGTCTATCTCGGAATTTGTAATGCCATTGGCTAATTTTCGTTTTATTTTCCACGATTCGTCGAGCATTCTTCCGAAATCGTCCATGTTTTTTCCCCTTGTCAGTATACTAATACTCTTATCAACCATAGCATTCATCGCAGATAGATTTTCTTTGTTTTCGGGGGTATTCTTGATCCAGTTCTTAGCAATCATTGAAGCGTCCCTTGAAAAATCAGTGAAGAAAAGCATTAGTTTACTCTGAAATTCATTCAGTCTTTGTTCGCTAAGAGTTATTGGTTGAACAGCTATCTCACTTGGACCACCAAATTCAATTTTATTAAATCCTCCAAAGGCGGCCGCAGTTTGGTCCTGAGAGCCAACATTTTCTTTGATTAAATTTTGTTCAATATGCATCGCATCAAGGGCAAGTTGGCGCTTAGTCCTTATTTCTCCTCCAAGTCCTCCAAGAGCATTAATCAATCCAACGGTGAAGGCTGAGCTTGAGCCTAATCCTGATCTTGCCGGGAGGTCTGCCTGATGATGAATCTCAAGGCCATCTTTATAATTGAAGAAATTCACCGTTTCTCTTACTGATGGATGGTTAATCTCAGATATTTTATTAATCATTTCCTGTTTAGAATAGACAATTCTGTGTTTGTATTTAAAAAAAGGCGGAAGGACCCTGCAACTCAAATAGCAGTATTTATTAATCGTCGTAGATAAAACTGCTCCGCCATTTTTTTTGTACCAGACAGGATAGTCAGTGCCTCCTCCAAAAAAAGATATTCGAAATGGAGTTCGCGATATAATCATATTTTACTCAATGGCTGATTGATTGACCACGTACACGGATAATCTAAATCGCCAGATTGGTGGTTCACTCTCCATAAAACATCAGATTGGACTCCCAGGTTTAATATATTGAGTTCAGTGGCAATCGGTATCCAATCGAAAACTTTAGGGCCATCTGCGCAAATTGCTACCTCGTATATTTTTGGGGCCAAGATATTAATATCAAATTTTACTCGAAATTCATTTATACCCTTCTTAATATAGTCGGAGAAACCATCGGTGACTTGTGTTTTCATGAATATGTAATCATTCTCAGCTTTTGATTTTACCCGTAATCCTAGGGAAATTACGGTGTGCGGACAATCTTTCATGGCTTCACCACTAAAAATAATCTCGAAAGGATCGTGAAAGAGTATATTATTAGATTCTTCACCCTTTGAATTTAGAACTTTTATTTTAGTCCAGCTAAGGTCAGTATCCACCTCTCCGACACGTGGTCTAATTCTAGAGCTAGTCAAATCGCCATGTTCGTCACTACCCGTATTGCCCATATTCGCATACTCGGATAAAACTTCTTGAGTTGGCCCGTCCTTTACTATCTCGCCGTTTTTTAAAAGAATAGCTCTGTGGCATAATTGATTTATGGCTTGCAAATTGTGACTGACGAATAGAATCGTCCTGCCATCTTTTTTAATAATCTCGTTCATTTTGGCCAGACATTTTTTTTGAAACTCAGCATCGCCGACCGCAAGAACTTCGTCAATAAGTAATATATCTGGTTCCATATGTGCGGCTACGGCAAAAGCCAAGCGTACTTGCATACCCGAAGAATAATGTTTAAGGGGCGTGTCTAAAAATTTTTCTATGCCTGAGAAGCTAACAATATCATCAAATTTTCGGACTATTTCAATTTTTGGCATTCCCAAAATTGCCCCATTTAAAAATATATTTTCTCTGCCAGTTAATTCTGGATGAAAACCGGTACCAACCTCAAGTAATGAAGCAATCCGGCCACGGATTTTTATCTCTCCAGTTGTGGGCGGTGTTATCTGACTTAATACTTTAAGCAAGGTGGACTTACCAGCGCCATTTGGGCCGATAATACCAACGGCTTCTCCTTTTTTGACTTTAAAATTAATATCTTGCAATGCCCAAAATTCTTCCTTTGTGCTAAATACCCGAGCAACTTTTTTCTTTAAGAATCTGAGAGGGTTTTTTAATGCATTTGTTAAGACTTCACGTAACGAAATATAACCTCCCCGCTGGTGGTTGATATTATATTTTTTTGAAATATTTTTAGATTCGATAATGGGATCCATAGTTTTAAATTACATCCGCGAAAAAACGCTCTGTTTTTTTAAAGAATATAACGCCGATTAATATCAGCAAAACTCCGGCAATGGCCGAGATTGCTAAAAGTAGCCAATTTGTCGGCGTGGTTCCAAGTATGGCCGATCTCGCAGCTTTAATTACTCCAGTCATCGGATTTATGGCCAGTACCCATGAATATTTTCCGGCGATACTTGGCGGATAGATTACTGGGGTTACAAAAAGCAACATTTGCATAAAATATGGAAGGGCGTAGCGGACGTCGCGATATTTAACGTTGATCGATGCCAAGATCATACCCGAACCAACTGCGATCATAAATGTTATTGTTAGTAAAAGCGGTAAAATAAATAGGCCAGTAAGATTAGGCAAAAACTGATAGTAGACCATCAGGCAGATAAGTATAAAAGAAGATATTATAAAATCAACAAAATTTGTCAGGGTTGAGGCAATCGGCAATACCAATCTGGGAAAATAAACCTTAGTGACGATGCTTTGGTTACTAATAAGACTACTGGAGGCATTGGTTAATGATGAAGTAAAGAATTGCCAGAGCAGAAGCCCAATGAAAACAAATATTGGGTAGGGTACGCCATCCGAGGGGATCTTCCCAAAATGGCCGAATAGGATACTAAAAACGACCATAGACATAAATGGCTGGAACACAGCCCAAGTTATTCCTATGGCAGTTTGTTTATATTTAACTTTGATGTCACGCCAGGTGAAGAAGTACAGGAGTTCTCTGTATTGCCAAATCTCCCATATGTCATTCCAGGTGACTCTTTTTTTCGGTCGTATAATAATTACCATTTCTTCATTTTATTCTCTAGTTTTAATTACACCTCTTCTTGGTGGATGTTTGGCGATATTTATGGTGATCTTCAATGGGACTCAGGTTTTTTGGAGACTGGCTGAACTTCTATCGTGGAATATAGCAAATTAATCAAAAGGTATCAAAAGGTATCAACAACAAGATGGATAATAAAACCCGCTTATTGGCGGGTTCCCAAATACCAATCAATGGTCTTTTTTAATCCTTCTTCAAAGTCCGTTACTGCCTTGAATCCAAATTCTTTTTTTGCAAGACGTACGTCTAGCATGCGGCGTGGCTGGCCGTCGGGCTTGGATGCGTCCCAGAGTATTTTGCCATTAAAGTTCATAAGTCGGCAGATGGTCTCAATAAGATTTTTGATGGTTATCTCGCGGCCGGCACCGATGTTTATCGGTTCCTGTCCGTCATACTTCTCGGTGGCGAGGACAATGCCTTCAGCAGCATCTTCAACGTAGAGAAATTCTCTTGATGCGGAGCCAGTACCCCAAACTTTAATGAAGTTTTTCTTTTCCATTCTTGCGTCGGCAACTTTTTTAATAAGAGCTGGTATAACATGGGACGTGTTTGGGTCAAAATTATCCCCGGGACCGTAAAGATTTACTGGCAAAAGATAAATGGCGTTAAAGTCGTATTGCTGGCGGTATGCTTGCGTCTGAACTAGAAGCATTTTTTTGGCCAAGCCGTAGGGAGCATTTGTTTCTTCGGGATAACCATTCCACAAGTCATCTTCTTTGAATGGTACGGGTGTATGCTTGGGATAGGCACATACGGTACCGACAGCTATGAACTTCTCGATCTCTGCCTGTCTAGCTGCCTCGATTAATTGGACACCCATCATCAGGTTGTCATAAAAAAGTTCTCCAGGTTTTTCTCTATTTAAACCGATACCTCCGACTTTGCCGGCAAGGTGAATTACAATATCCTGATTTTTGACCGTATCAATGCAATTCTGCCACTTTGTTAGGTCGCATTTAGAAGATCTTGGTATGGATATATTTTTGCGTTGGGCTCCATGCCTGACCAGCTCTTTGACAACATAAGAACCCAAAAAACCCGTGCCACCAGTTACAACTATTTTCTTATTTTTCAGATTAATCATTTTTTAGATTCTGAATGTCATAATCAATCATAATTTTGACTAATCCGGCAAATTTGGTTTTGGGTTTCCAGCCAAGTTTTTTCTCGGCTTTGCTTATATCAGCTCTGAGCCCATGAACTTCGGCTGGTCGGTAGTATTGTGGGTCAATCTCGACGTATTTTTTGTAGTCGCCAAGACCTGCTTCTCTGAAGGCAATCTTAAGGAAGTCTTTAATTGAGTGGCTTTCTCCGGTGCCAATAACATAATCGTCTGGTTTGGATTGCTGCATCATGAGCCACGCTGCTTCCATGTATTCTGGAGCATAACCCCAGTCGCGCTTAGCATCGAGATTGCCAAGATATATTTTTTTCTCAATGCCAGCTTTTATTCTAGCGATTCCTCGAGTGATCTTTCGTGTAACAAAGTTTTCTCCGCGTCGTGGGCTCTCGTGATTAAACAAGATGCCGTTAACGGCGAAGATTCCATAGGCTTCTCGGTACAGCCTAGTCATATGATATGCGAATACTTTAGCGCAACCATAGGGGCTTTGAGGATGAAATAGCGTGGACTCGTTCTGGGGCGGAGGTGTCGCGCCAAACATCTCAGAACTTGAGGCCTGATAAAACTTTATCTTTTTCCCGGTGTCGTGTTGATAATCCTTGATGGCTTCGAGAATTCTTAAGTTTCCAAGTCCGGTAATGTTAGCGGTATATTCCGGAACATCAAAAGAAATTCGAACATGTGATTGAGCCCCGAGATTATATATTTCGTTGGGTCTTATTTTGTATACTAATCTCCTAATAACCTCGGCATCAGCGAGGTCACCGTAATGAAGAAAGAGATTCTCGTTCTTTTTATGAGGACCCTGATAAAGGTGATCGATCCGTGATGTATTGAAAGAAGAAGATCTGCGGACAATACCGTGGACGACATAGCCCCTGTTTATCAGAATCTCGGCCAGATATGACCCGTCTTGACCGGCTATACCAGTTATAATGGCAGTCTTATTGTTCTCAGACATTTAAGTTTGTTTAGTCGTATTTGGCATAAATGTTACTACCTAATATATATTTTTACAACTCCCATATTTGTAGTAATATTCACACATATGTCGCGTATGCCAATTGAGGCTAAAAAGATCGTGATCAAAATACAAGGTATGCTCAAAGGAGCTTTTATTAAGAACGTGGTAACTCTGCAAATGGGGAGTATTCTGGGTACTTTGACTCAGGCTGTGGCGGGAATATGTATCGCGCGGATATTACAACCTGAGCTTTTTGGTATATATGCATTGTCATTTAGCTTAGCGTCATTATTCGGTATTTTTATGGCTACGGGCGTAGGGGATGGGATAACCAGTATTGTGGCTGGCGCCTATGCCAGAGGCGATAAGGAAACAATCGCAGACGCTCTGGGTTTTTTACTTAAGATAGCTTTCATTGTAGGCATCATTGTGGCTCTAGTTTTAACTGCATTGCCCCTACTCTCCAATCTTCTTTATCATCGATATGACATCGGTTTATTTGCTGCAATTGTTGTCATGGCTTCAATTATCTCTAACCTTCTTTTCTCGGTATCGCAGGTGGCATTTCAGGCTGAGAGAAAGATTGGTGTGGCAACTTTCTTTATATTTCTCGACTTACTTGTGCGTTGGGGACTGTCGCTTTTATTGGTTTTCTCTGGATATAGGATACTGGGTGCGGCTATAGGGCATCTTATTGGCGCAATAATTATTTTTTCTATTGTTGGCTTTTTATGGAATAGGCTTCTGTCGACAGATAGTTTGTTCCCCAGATTAGGTCAGGTTATTCACAGTGCAATTGTAGTCAGTTGGAAGAGATTCATTAGGTATAGTTTTTGGGTGGCACTAGATAGGAATATGGCGACCCTATTCTCTTTTCTCCCAATCTCCATGGCGGGTATATATTTCGTCTCAAGCGATGTCGCATTTTATAAGATTCCATTTGGATTTACCAATCTAGCCTTAAGCTTATTGGGACCAGTTTCGATCATGCTTAATATTGAATTTCCTAGATTACGCGAAGAGAGTTTAGCTAAAATGAAAGCAAGTTTTTTGAACGTAACTTTTTATTCGATTCTATTCTCTGCGTTCTTAGTAGTCTGCGCCGCAATTATTTCCCCGATAGCTTTTAAGATTTTATATGGTGAGAGTTTTATGCCCAGTGTAAAATATGTCTACGGCTTCATTATTTACGGAGTATTTAATGGTCTTGGGATAGGTCTTGGACCTATGTGGCGGGCGATTAATAAGGTTAAAGTGTCTATTTTGATAAATACGGTTGTCTTGGCGATAGGAATACCGATAGGATTATACCTACTTAAACATTACGGGATATGGGGAGGAGTCGTGATGGTGACGACATGGTTTGCGATTTCTCATTTGATTTCGTTTATATATCTATATAAATATCTAAGTTCGAGATCCTGAATTCTAGGAAATATTAAAATTAAAAACTCAAAATTGAACAAAAGCTTTGTTTTTGTTAATCTTTAATCCATGCAAACAGAAAAATTTTTAGTAAAAATATTAAAGATAAGTCTATATATAGTAGCCTTTGTTCCATTAATTATATTCTCACAATATAATTCGCCTTTCCATTTTGGAAAGGTAATTATTTTTAGGAGTATTGTGGAGATAATGCTGGTGGCCTATCTGTTACTAATTTTGCAAAATCGTTCATATTTCCCTAGATTCAATAAAATCACTTGGGGTTTTTTAGCTTTTACCCTAGCATTTAGTCTGGCAACTATCACTAGCGTCCAGGTTTATCAAAGCTTTTGGGGTACGCTTGAAAGGATGGGTGGTCTCTGGACGTTCTGGCATTACTTTGTTTATTTTATTATTTTAACCTCGATTCTTAGAGAAAAAAAGGATTGGCTATTTTTATTTAAATTAATGGCTGGCGCAGGGATATTATCAGCTCTTTATGGTTTTGGGCAAAAAACCAACATAGATTTTTTTATAGGTGGCCAGGGCAGGGCTAGAATATTTGGAACAATCGGTAACGCTGCCTTGTTTGCTGGTTATCAGCTTTTAATTACGTTCTTATCCTTGACGATGTTCGTCAGAAAGGAAACTGGCATGCGTGAAAAACAATTATTTGGCTCGGCTGTTATTCTATGTGGCATAGCTGTAATGATGACCGCGGTTAGAGGTTCTATTCTTGCTCTTGGCATTGGTATACTTTTGTACACAACACTATACATGTGGACTTCTCGTTCAAAATTGGCTAAGAAATTTTTTCTGGGCACGGTTACGATTTTTATCACGTTCGTTGTTTTGGCTGGATTGTTGAGAAGTTCCGATATAATAAAAACTGGTTATTTAGAAAGAATAACCAATTTCTCGCCCAACAATTTTACCGTAAAAACACGTTTTTGGACCTGGGCGGCAGGCATAAATGGTTGGAACGATAGCTTAAAAACAATTATTATCGGTTGGGGGCCAGAGAATTTTAACATTCCGTTTTCTAAACATTTTAATCCTAATTTTTATACTGGCCCGGGATCAGAAACTATGTTCGACAGGGCTCATAATATGTTTGTTGAAATTTTAGTTACTATGGGATTGATTGGTTTACTAGCCTATCTAAGTATATTTTGGTTTTCTTTAAGAAAACTTTGGACCAAACTTAAAACAGAGATTGAAGATAGATCAGTTATAATAGGGCTAATTTCGATTTTTGTAGCATACATAATTCATAATTGTTTTATCTTTGATACTTCGGCAAACTTTATAACGTTCTTTTCTATTTTGGGCTTCGTATCTTTAGTTGGTAATACTGACATTGAACCGGCTCGTAATTATAAGAAACCTAATAGGATTATCTTTGGCTTTATAGTGATTGTCTTAAGTATATCAACGTTGATTCTGATCTATAAAACGAATGTCATCCCGACCTATGCAAATTATGCCAATACCAGGGGTATAATTGCCGGTTGGGGTGCCCAAAATACCAGCCTAACTTCTACTAACGATAAGACCCGGATTCAAAAATATTTCGATGAGGCTATTAAAAAGTTTAAAGAATCAATCGCCTATGACGTACCAGGTAAGTATGAATATAGAAATAAAATGACCCAGTTTATTTTGGATACTATCTCTAGGGCCAGTTATATTAATGGGTACGAAGAGGCCTTGGGATATACCGTTGGTGAGATGCAAAAAAATGTAGAGGACTTTCCGCAGGATTATTTACCAGAATTATATTTATCTAGACTTTATATAACACTTGGTAAATCTGACGCAAAGTCTTCTTACAATGATCAAGCTTTGGCTCATTCACTCAGGGCCTTGGAAATATCTCCAACTTTTGTCAGGACTTATTATGAAATTGGCCAGGCTTATCTTAATAAAAAAGATTATCTCAAAGCCCAAGAATATTTTGCCAAGGCTGTGGAATTGAATCCTAATGTGGGAACATCGCTCTGGTATCTAGCTTCAGTCAAATATCAGCTGAGTGATAAGGAAGGTGCGGCCGATTTAACGGAGAAGGCTCTTAAGCTGGGATTTTCAATCTCAGAGTCGGACTATCTGAGAATTGTACAAATATCTCTAGATGTTAAAAATAATGATCGAGTTGCGTGGGCTATCGAAGAATTAACAAAGATCAGTCCCGATAACGCCCAATATTGGGCTTCTGCGGCGGTGGCCTATTCAAGGATAGGCCAAATTGACAAGGCGATTGAGAGCGCAAAGACGGCGGCGAGGATTGATCCTAAGTTTGAGGCTGAGGCGAGGGTCTTTGTCCAAAGTCTCGGCCGTCAGTGGTAAGAATTTAGTAGAATCTCTATGTAGTAAAAGCAGGTCGCCACGGCGACCCGCTTTGATAGATCAAATAGCGTGTCGAAATATTAACGTCCCCCCTGTTGAGCGGCAATACGAATAGTCTTAAGTATTATACCTATATCTAGGGCTATGGAGCGATTTTTAATGTAATAGAGGTCATATTTGAGCTTCTCAGCCGTATCATTTATTGACGCTCCATAGCGAAAATTAATTTGCGCCCAGCCAGTTAATCCGGGTTTAATCAGATATCTTTCCTGAAAAAATGGGACACTATCTTGAAGTTGATTATGAAATTCTGGTCTTTCGGCTCGTGGTCCAACAAAGGACATTTCACCTTTCAATATATTCCAAACCTGAGGTAACTCATCAATCCTAGTTTTACGTAAGAAGCTGCCAAGTTTCGTAATACGTGTGTCGTTCTCGCGCGCCCAAACCGCTCCGTCTTTTTCGGCGTCAGCGATCATGGTTCTAAATTTTATAATTTGAAAAGGCCTATCGTAGCGGCCAACTCTTTTCTGTCTGTAAAATACTGGTCCTTTTGAGCTGAGCTTGATGGCCAATATAATAAATGGATAGAAAATTAAAGAAATGCCGCCGATAATTAATGCCAGCACTATATCTATAAGTCTTTTAGCCACCTCATAGCCACGCTTACCACCTTCTGATAAATTTTCCAGGAACCAGACTTGATTGATAGCACCCAGAGGAATCATTCCCGTAGTACGCTCATAAAAACTTGATAAATCATAAAAGGTAATTTTATGATCTAGTGAGCGATAAAAGAAATTAATGATTTTCGGTATCTTATAAACTTCTGGGCTCAATACCACGGAATTTATATCCTCTTTCTCTATTATTTCTTTCAAACTTTCTATACCCTGGATTATCCCATATTCTTCGAACTCATCTTTAATCTTGTCTGTGAGCAGATCCAGATCAACTACATGGCTAAGTTTATAACCAAGCTGGGGATTCGATTTAATGAAACGGGCCAACTCAAGAGATTGGGCATTGAGACCAACAATAATCAGGGGCTTAATAAAAGCACTTTCAAATAATTTATTGAATAGAAAGCGTACTAGAAAACCTAAGGCCGAAAATGCTAGGGCAAATATTAAAAGATTAGTTTTGGGTGTAATTCCATATAGGGGAATTACATAGAAAAAGGTTATTGAGAGAAGTAGGGCTACGAATGATGTATAAAAGAATGATCCAAAAAATGAGGCCCCATTTTTTAAATTCTGTATCTCGTAAAAATTAGATATATAAAATATAACCAGCCATAATATAAATATAAGAGAAAAAGGTATAAAGTGTATTCGAAATTGTGAATCAAACTCATTGCCGTATCTAATATAGATGGTCACGGCTAAGGAGCCGTAGAGCACGGCAATATCGCCAATCAATAGAGCTAATTTCTTAAGCATGTTAATACTATTATATAAGCTCAGGATAATATTGTCAATTTAGAAATTTATTTAGTATTTTCACCGAAAAACTGTATAATTAGCACATAATGACTAAAATCAAAATACGTCTTATCTTAGCAATATTTGTAGCTCCGTTCCTTACGTTTGGCTCAATTGTTTATGCCGATAATCTTGGCGATAAGGTTAACTTTAATACTGAGAAAATTTATGATAGTTCGGCTCGAACCACGATTTCGGCTACTTTGCTGAAAATTGGTGACAATGCCTACTATTACGTTGACGATACTTACTGGGGCTCATTGTCTGAATATTCAAAAAAACATTTTATGGAACGCCTCAATTCTATTTCTGCTGAGTTTGATAATAATATTTATCCCAAAGAAACTGCCTTTTGGGGATCAGAACCAAAGCCTGGCGTGGACAATGATCCACGCATAACAATTCTACTCGAAGATCTTGCTAAAGATAATGGGGGATATTTTTATTCTTCTAATTTGTATCCCAAATCAGTAGCACACGATTCAAATGAGCGGGAAATGATCGTAGTTTCTGCTTCTGCTATAGAGAATAATTATGAAAAAACTTTTATTGCTCACGAACTTCAACATCTAATCTCGTATAATCAAAAAGAATTGATTAGAAGCATTGAAGAAGATACCTGGCTAAATGAATTGAGGTCAGAATATACATCAGCGGTTATAGGATATGACTCTGATTCCCAGGCCGGTCTTAAGAGTCGCATTCAGACATTTTTAGAAAAACCGACAGATAGCTTGACGGAATGGCCCAATACTCCCTATGACTATGCCGAAGTTGCAATGTTCGGGAGATATCTAGCCGATCAATACGGAGCAGGTATATTATCTGAAACGCTCAAAATGCCAAGTGTTGGTATCAATTCGATTAATCAATATTTTACCAACCATGGCATTAATGAAACATTTGCTGGTGTTTTTCAAAAATGGTTGGTAGCCAATATTTATAATGACACAACGAGTAATAGGGCTTATGGCTATTTAAATCCAGCTCTCGTGAATGTTAAAGTAAGCCCACCTACGAGTACAATTAATTTGGACTTAGTTAATACAATTTTTTCGTATACTCTAGAGCCCTGGCAGCCTAGCTGGCATAAGTATTATGTTCAGCTAAATCCCGCTAATTCTATTAAGATTAATTTTTCCGATCCTAGCTTTGACGTTATGTATTTGGATAATCTTGGGAGGGTGGGCCTACTTATGAATGAATCATATATTTCTAATCCTGGTGATTTGAGCTATTTTGTTTTGATGCCGATTAACAAGCAGACACGGCCACTGACTTTAAGTGTAACCATTCAGCGTATTGTGGAAAATAAGGAAATGAATTTCTTAGGTACGATTAAAGACGGGGACTTAATTAAGCGTCCGAACGAACCAGAGATGTATGTAGTCGAGGGTAAGTACAAAAGATATCTAAGTCCCGAAGTGATTAAGCTTTACGGACATCTTAATCCAGAAAAAGCTATCGCTCTGCCTGGAAATATTTTTGATTCCTATATATCGGCTAATTACGTCAAATCATTTAGTGATAAGAGGGTCTACTCAATCTGGCCAGATGGGACTAAGCACTGGCTTAATATGTCCGGTGAGTATTTTACTCAATCTGGCCGAGATTGGAACGCTATCTTTACAATAAACGACAGCGAATTTAATTACTATAAAACGGGCACTCAGATTATTAGATAGGGCTTTAAAACCTATGTAAAAAATGCTAGCCTGTAGTCGTTATGAAAATTGACATATTTGCTAAAAATTTAGAATTAACTGATCCGATTCGAGCATTTATTGATAATAAAATTGGCGGCTTGATTAAATTGTTTAGATCGGATGAAGCCATAAAGATAAAAGTTGAGATCGCTCGCACAACTAAGCATCATCGTAGTGGGGATGTCTATTATGCCGAGGCCAATCTGAATATTGGTGGAAAGTTGGTTAGAGCTGAAGCAAATGATAGCGATATTAGGATTGCCATTACAAAGGTCAAGGATGCATTGCAAGTAGAGATAAAAAAACTTAAAGAGAAGAAAAAAGACCGAGCCCGTCAATCAAAAAATAAATGAATCTTTTATCAAAAATATTTGGGGATGCGAATGATCGGTATATCAAAGAGTTGATGCCGATTGTCCGGAGAATTAACAGCTTGGAGAAAGAATACGAGCAATTTTCGGATTCTCAAATGAAGGAGAAAACAAATGAGTTCAAGGAGCGGCTAACGGTAGATGAAACACTCGATGATATTTTGCCGGAAGCATTTGCGCTAGTTCGAGAAGCATCTAAGCGAACCTTAAATCAAAGACACTACGATGTTCAATTAATGGGAGGCATTATTCTTCATCGAGGTGCTATTGCCGAGATGAAAACCGGAGAGGGTAAAACCCTCGTTGCTACTTTGCCATCTTATTTAAATGCCCTAACTGGCAATGGCGTGCATCTTGTTACGGTTAACGACTATTTGGCTCGTCGTGACGCTACCTGGATGGGACAAATTTATAATGCCTTGGGCTTAACCGTGGGATGTATAAATCATGACTCCAGTTTTGTATACGACGCCGAACACAAGAATCAAGATGCTGAGCGTGATGAGGTCGGTGGATTTAAAGTTATTCATGAGTTTATGCGTCCAGTAACACGAAAAGAGGCATATCTTGCCGACATAACTTATGGTACCAATAATGAATATGGATTTGATTACTTGCGTGACAATATGGCCTACAGCGTAGACCAAATGGCTCAGAGGCCGTATCCTGCCTCGTCTGCTGGCGGGCAAGGCGGGCATAATTATGCGATTGTAGACGAGGTAGATTCTATTTTAATAGATGAGGCCCGAACGCCATTGATTATTTCTGCCCCTGATCAAGATTCAGGCGATCTCTATAAAACATTCTCTAGAGTTGTTCCTAATCTGATCGAAGACGAAGACTATAATGTTGATGAAAAACTAAAAGCGGTAAGCATAACAGAAAAGGGTATTGAAAAAGTTGAAAAGACTTTAAATATAAAAAATATTTATGATGAGGGCGGCATGCGTTTTGTGCATCATCTTGAGCAGGCCCTAAAGGCGAATATTTTATTCAAATTGGATCGTGACTACGTTGTAAAAGACGGCGAAGTCATTATCGTGGATGAGTTCACCGGAAGACTTATGCCTGGCCGGCGCTGGTCCGAAGGATTACATCAGGCCGTTGAAGCTAAAGAAGGTGTTAGCGTTCAAAAGGAGTCACGCACGCTCGCAACAATTACTTTTCAAAATTATTTTCGTTTATATGGAAAATTAAGTGGCATGACCGGTACAGCCCGAACATCAGCTGAAGAGTTCCATAAAGTTTACAATCTAGACGTGATTACTGCTCCGACCAATAAGACAATGATTAGAAAAGATCAGCAGGATCAAATTTACAAGACAGAAGCCGGTAAATTTAGAAATGTCGCAAAAGAAATCAAAGAAAGGCATGCAAAGGGTCAGCCAGTACTAGTGGGTACTGTCTCAATTGAAAGAAATGAGATGCTATCGGCTATCCTAGAACGCGAAGGCATTCCACATAAAGTCTTAAATGCCAAGAATCACGAGAAAGAAGCTGAAATTATAGCCCAAGCTGGACAAGTTGGCGCGGTAACAGTTGCCACTAACATGGCCGGTCGTGGCGTTGATATTATATTGGGTGGCAATCCGCCCGATATCGAAGAACAACAAAAAGCTCGTGAAGTGGGCGGATTGCATGTCATCGGTACTGAAAGACATGAAGCTCGTCGTATTGATGATCAGTTGCGTGGTCGCGCTGGCCGTCAAGGTGATCCGGGCTCTTCACAATTTTTTGTATCAACCGAAGATGATCTGGCGCGCGTGTTCGGCGGTGATCGTCTCAAGTCAATCATGAATCGTCTTGGTGTTGGCGAAGATGACGTAATTGAAAATAGATTCGTATCCAATGCTATTCAGCAGGCACAGGCTAAGATCGAGGGTCATAATTTTGATATGAGAAAGCATGTCTTGGAATATGACGACGTAATGAATAAGCACCGTACGGCTATTTACGGTATTAGAAAAGAAGCCCTATTCTCTAATTCAAGTAAGGAGCTAGTCCAAGAATATTTATTTGGTCAGATTGAAACGTTGGTTAATTTTCATTTCTCATCTGGGGGCGATCCCAATATTAAAGAAATAGCAGAATCTATTAAAGCCATTGCCGGTCCCGATGATGATCTAAGCATTAAACTGGCGGAGATTGGTAAGACTGGACAAGACGCGGTGGCCAAGTTTTTAATAAATTATATTAAGGACAAATATGAAAAGCGTGAGATAGAAGTGGGTTCTGATAATATGCGAAAACTTGAACAATACGTTGTCTTACGCACCGTTGATGAACTATGGATGGACCATATTGATACCATGGAGTATCTTCGTGATTCGGTAAATCTGCGAGCTTATGGACAGAGAGATCCACTGGTGGAGTATAAGATCGAAGCACAGAGATTATTCCAGCAATTGACCGAGAGTATTAAAGTGCAAGTTGCCAATGTTATTTTTAAAGTTGGTTTTGTCCAACAGCCCAAAGAAGTTAAAATCCAAGAAGGTAGATTAGATTTGGAAAAAGGAAAGTCGGCTATGGAACGAGAATCATCCAGTACGAATAGTAGGCCCGATAATGAACAACACGAAATTGGCAGAAATGATCCCTGTTATTGCGGTTCGGGCAAGAAATATAAGAAGTGTCACGGGAAATAATATGCCTTTTTCTAATCTACAAAGTCTTCCTTCGGATAAAAAGTGGTATAAAGATCGAAACTTTATAATTGCTGTTATTAGTATCATTGCAGCTATCATTCTGTGGGCATGTAAATAAAATTAGGAATGCTATAGAAAATAAGGATATGGAATATTTAAAAGATCAAAAAGAGAAAGAAGCGATTCGGTGGATGAATAAGGCGGCAGAAGTTGCTAAGAACGCATTATGTCTTAAAGACAAATGCGGAACGGTTATTGTGAAAGACGGCGAAGTGATTGGGGAAGGATATAATGCGCCCCCATTGGACAAAGAAGAAAACCGAACGTGTGATAAAGAATTTGGTCCTGGAAAACCAAATTTCGATCGAACGTGTTGCATGCACGCCGAATGGCGGGCGATCATGGATGCTATTCGACGGAATCCGAATAAGATATCAGGATCAAAACTTTATTTCACGCGAGTGGATGAAAATGGAGAAATTAAGAAATCAAGTAAGCCATATTGTACTGTATGCAGTCGATTAACATTAGATGTCAGTATTTCGTATTTTCTACTCTGGCATGAAGAGGGAATTTGCGAATATCCTGCCGACGAATATGACAAACTATCTCGTGGTTATGTTCATGTAAAATAGGGAATAGACAAAAGAGATGTCGTGGGGAATAAAAAGGCCGCGCTGGTGCGCGGCTTGAAAGTTATTCTACTAATATAACTGGCATTGGATGTGGGGTTATATGAGGTCTGCCCGTGCCATCTACTGCCTCACCATTGGGTCCAAGCCTAGCACATATTAAGTAGTAACGGGTTTTTGTGAATATACGATGTGCTTCTAGAAATCCTCCATGGCCGCTATTATCGCCTAGAAGCGGGAGGCTGATAAACTTTTGACCTATTTTTAATTCGCCGAAAGTTAAAGTTTCAAAAAATTCAGCTGGCATTTTGGCAAATTTTCTCTTAAGTCTCGAGGCATATGCAGAGGCCATGTGTATCTCCTAGAAAGAACGTAGTTATGATATACCACATCTCTGTGGATTTGTAAATAATAAAACTGTCCCGCTGAAGCGGGATAGTTTTATGTTGACCGAATGATTATTTTTCTGTATTTTTACCCATAGTTGTTTGACAAGGAGTATCTATGCATAGGCGAGTGACCATAGGGCACCTACCAAATGGTGTTCAGGTCAATTGTATGAGCGATAAGGTTTCATTCGTATCTGGCATAGGAACGGATTTAGGCGCTATTGACGATCCATTACTTAAAACAGGCTTAGTCCATCTTAGCGAACACATGATTGCCAGGGAAACTCCTCAAATGAATGCTCGAGCAATGCATATTGAGCTTAGGAAATTGACTGGCTGGGGCGAAGCAGCCGACAGCGATCTAAATGTCAGGATTGATTGGCTGAGCTTTTTACTCGGCCATGGTTTATTGTGCGATGCTCGTGACATGGTTTCCATACTTACGCTACTGGCAGGGGCCTATATTAATCCTTTTATGAGAGAAAGTGGTCTACAAAGTGAGAAGGCCGCAATTCACACTGAAACAAGAATATTCGGTCTTGACGATATTGTTTCGGAATTAGAATTAGCTTTAATGCGTCTAGTGTACACAACTAATCCCATGCATCGAAGAATTGATTCCGAGATAGATGAATTAATGAAAATTAATCACACCTCAGTCATAAGAAGGTTGTTTAGGCAGAGGCTAGTACCTCACAGAACTTTCGTTAATATATTTGGTCCTAGTCATGATAAATCTATGGAGCTTGCACGGCGTCTAATTGGTGACTGGATAGCTGTTGGTGATAATGAAGACGATAATAGTACGAGTAGCTCTACTAGGGAGAGAAGGATCGTGGTCGGCTACGATGGTTCTGATAATTTTCCGATTTTAACTGAACCAAGAGAAAAGGAAAAAATCGATCCCAGAATCAACGGATACTACTTAATCATGGGATTTCCGATTCCAGAAAAATTAGCCCAAAGAGACGAACTGATTGAAATGGTAGCCGATATTATCGCCTTTGAATCATTTGAAAGCCTAAGAACTGGCAATTTCGATTTCCACACAGGTGCCTATCGGGTTATCCCAGTGGTTAATATCTCGTTTATCAATGGTCTAATGTATTTTTGGACGGCCACTTCCTCAAAGAGAGGCATCGAAATTGCCGAAGCTGAAATACTTAGGCAATGCCGCAGGATATTTAATGGCTTTATTGATCCTATTCTATTCGAGGCTTTAAAATACAGGAAGTATGCTAGTTGGACGTCTATGTTTAGGGGTTATACTGATATCTTAGCCGAAGAGGTCATTAGTCATATAGTTAATGGTGATTGGGATCTGAAAAAATTTCATACCAGAGTTGATAAGATCAAGAGTCTAAATATTGATAAGGTGAAACGGATGGCCGGAAAATTATTTTCTGCTCCACAGGGCTTTAACTATGCCAAAGTATACTTTGGGCCCGAATAGTTGGGCCTTTTTTATTTGCCGAAAGATACAAATAAAGATACTATCTATCTATGGCAATTAACTCAACATTTAAAGTTTCTCGAAGTGGATTAAAACTATTCTTGGAATGTCCAAGATGTTTTTGGCTGGATAATAAACACAAAGTTAAGAGGCCACCACCATTTCCATATACTCTTGCTTCGGCCGTGGATTTTTTAGTTAAGCAGGAATTTGATATTTATCGCAAGGAAGGAACGTTACCTCCAGTCTTTTCTAACTACAAAATTGACGCCAAGTTATTTAATGGCCCGCAATTGCCTGAATGGCGTCATAATTTTACGGGTGTTCAATATTTTGATGAAGATTTAAATGCAATGTTATACGGCGCCGTTGATGATATCCTAGAATTTGCCGATGGATCTCTCGCCGTAGTAGATTATAAATCCACCGGATCAAAAGAACCCCACATCTACGATGATTATCAGAAGCAGATGGATGTTTATACCTATCTATTGAATAAAAATGGATTTGAAGTAAGCGATAAGGCATATTTTGTTTTCTTTGTCGTTGATAAAAGCGTTGGCAAATTTGATAAGAAGTTAAATTTTAATGAAGAAGTTCGAGATATCAAAGTAGATCCTTCTTGGGTCGCTCAAGTATTTGAACGGGCAGTAAAAACCGCCAGGCAGGAAAAATCACCAGTTGCTTCTGTTGACTGTGTTCATTGCAATTACATAGATAAAGCCAATGCCCACGGCGGAAATATTATCCATGCGACTGATATTGATAAGGATTTTGTAATTGTCCCAGAAAACTAATCGCTCCGCCCAGCCATATTAAAGAGTACGACATAGATTCCTGCTAGAATCTTGCCTCTTACTCGCGCCGTCGCGCTCCGTAAGCCTCTTCAATATGGCTGGGCTTCGCTGTAGTTGTTAAATAAAAAAAGACCCGCCAGAGGTCTCGGGAGAGACATGGCGGGTGGCGCTCACTTCACGTTGGCGACGATGAGTAGATTCGGTGGGATGGAACCGCAGGGGACGGTGGCCAGAGCTAGCCCGCCATCATACTGACCCTCAACTTTGCGATGAGCATAGCAAGTCGGTGGTGTGGTTCGGGGGTCCTGCACATATAGAATGCTTCGAACCGCATCATTGGCCTCGTTCTGGCGGTAGCGCCTGCCTCGGTCAGCTTCGGCTTTGCGTTCGTTGGCTCTCTGGTCCGCTAACGCTTGTACCAGTTGTGCTTGTCTGGCGGAGACGATCGCCTGTCTTTCCTCGAACGTTTGTTGGGGGAGGAGGAGGATCACGACGATCAGAACGGTGACGATGAGCGCAATGCCAATAATAAACCGAAACGTAATCTTCTGTTGGTTCATGAGCTTCTCCTTGCTAGCGAGCGTGGTTACTGCGTGACTAGAGCTAGGCAGTTGTAAAGGGATATTTAAATCGTACCACATGGCTTTGATAAGTCAAGGCCATAGCCTGGAAACGCAGCCCAGCCCCATAACGAACAATCCGACCGAGCCAGTAAGAAATAAATAAAGATGAGGATATTTATCCGGTAACCCCGAAAGAGCGAAGCTCTGATGGGGCTTGCAAATATCTGGGCTGAGGCCGTAAGGCCGATGGGTCCCAGATTTTGTTCGGATACAATGACGAATCTTTATATTATTTCTCTGGCGAGTGGAGCTTGTGAGCGATGGGGCTGGGCGGAGTGCCGATTTTAGGATATTATTAAAACAATATGGATGAACAAAAACAAAAAATAACGGCCGAACATTTTTATAAATTTTTTCAATGCCCTCATTGGATTTGGTATGACGTTTATGGTGATGCCAAGAATAAGAAAGCCGTCCCACCGTTATTAGATTTAATTTATAAGGGGAAACTTCCGAATGCTAATAAATACATTGAGAATCATAAGAAATTTGAGATAATCAAGCCAGAATTGATGCAAGACTTGGATGAGGCACTTCTAGCCACAGTTCAAATGATGAAAGAAGGTAAGAACATCTATCATGGTGTCTTAATGTATGAAGACTGGGTCGGTATGCCTGATTTATTAGAAGCTAGGCCTGGAAAGTCCGATCTTGGCGAATATCACTACGTGCCTTACGATATACAGTCATCGCTCGATCTCAGGGATGAGGTTAAGTTTCAGCTAATATTCTATGCCTTGATTTTGGAAAAGATACAAGGTATTCGTCCTGAAGAGGCCTATGTTATAGATCCGCAAGGCAACGAGAGATCTTTTGTGATAAGTGAGTTTCTGGATCAATTTCAACTAACACTTGGTCAGATTGAGAAAATACTTGAGGGTGAGAAGCCAGCACCTTTTCTAAAGCGTACTTGCAAACGAACTCCATGGTATTCTCTTTGTCTTTCGGAAACAGAGGGTTGCAACGATGTTTCACTTATATTTAAACTGACACAAGCCGATCAGAGAAAATTATACGAAATCAATATTAGAACCGTTGATGAGTTAGCCAAGGCCGATGTAGACGAGATGCAATCTAAACTAGAAGATTGGTCATTTGATAAGATTGTTCGTTATAGCAATCAGGCCAAGTCATTGGTCAATGATGAGCCTATTTACTTAAGGAAAACAATCTTTCCGAAAGTCAAAAATGAAGTGTACTTGGATATTGAAAGCGATCCGCTTAAAAATTTGGATTATCTGCTGGGTTATATCGTAAAAAAAGAAGGCGACGAAAATGAGCCGGAATATATAGGACTTTTCGCTAAGGACAAAGAGGAAGAAGAGAAGAACTGGAAAAAGTTTTTAGAATTTGTTGCTGGCCTGGAAGATTTTGTGATTTATCATTATGCATTTTATGAGAGGGAAGTGTTTGATCGTCTGGCATCACGCTATGGAGCACCCGCAACACTTATCAGTAAATTTAAAGAAAATACAATTGATTTGCACGCGACAATCGTAGAATCAGTTGTCTTGCCATTATATTTTTATAGCTTGAAAGATGTTGCCGGGTATATTGGTTATAAATGGGATAACGCTGAGGCCGGTGGTGCTGAATCCATTGTCTGGTATAACGACTGGGTAGAAACAGGAGATAATGCCATAAAGAAGAAACTCTTACGTTACAACGAAGATGATGTTCGGGCTACGCAACTAATTAAAGAATGGCTCATGGAGCAAAGACCTCGCAAGCAGAGAGAAAAACTGGAAGACTAAAATCGCTAATGATATTTGAGAGTACGCTGTCTTTTTCTGCTGAAAAAGCATCTCTTACTCGCGCCGTCGCGCTCCGTAAGCCTCTCAAATATCATTAGCGATTTTAGTTACAATTATTATTGAGACACAAATCACAAAGCCAAGGAATAAGATTTTTGAGAGGCTTTTGGAGAACGGCCGGTCCAAGACTAGAATACAATGGCGGCCTTTTTGGCTTCAAAGACCGCCATTGTATTCTAGATACTCTCAAAAATCTTATTCCTTGGCGATCGCCAAGCCCTTGCTATGGCTAGGCGGAGTATTCTCGTCTTGCTTTTAGTTTGTTAATGTGATTTAATCATTTCTGTAAAACGTTTTTAAATATTTGTGAATAAATTTATCAAAACATTAATTATCGTTGTCATCGCGTTAGTTCTCTTAGCCTTTGTTTATCCTCAAGGTATAAATAAGAGCATTGATTGGATCAATGCCAAAATATCTCTGAAAATCAGTCATGTCTATAATAAATCATTTCATCTTGGTTTGGATTTGCTTGGCGGAACCCATCTTTTATATCAAGCGGATCTGTCAAAGATTGATGCGCCTGGAAAGAGCGATGCAATGCAGGGCATCAGAGACGTTATTGAACGTAGAGTTAATTTCTTCGGTGTAGCTGAACCTCTAGTTCAGATTAGCGGGCAGGACAGATTAGTTGTCGAATTAGCTGGTATCAAAGATGTTAATACGGCTATTCAAATGATCGGAGAAACTCCTTTTCTTGAGTTCAAAGAACAAAAACCGGATTTTGATGTCATAGTTACCGCTCAACAAAAAGGAGAGAGGCTTAATGAAGATCCATTTCAATCATCTGGTTTAAATGGCACGCACTTGACTAGGGCAACGGTCATTTTTGATAATCAGACATATGTACCTCAAGTTAGTTTGAAATTAAATAACGAGGGAGCAAAACTATTTGCGGAGATAACTAAGAGAAATATTGGAAAGACTGTAGGCATTTATCTTGATGGCGCACCGATTAGTCTGCCGGTCGTACAAAATGAGATACCAAACGGCGAAGCCGTTATTACCGGAAAATTTACAGCCCAAGAAGCCAAGCAATTGGCGACGAGATTGAATTCGGGGGCTTTGCCTGTACCAATTAAATTGATTTCACAGCAAACCATCGGTGCAACACTCGGCATGGAATCATTAGCTAAAAGTCTGAAGGCTGGAATTTGGGGTTTAATTCTGGTCGGTTTATTCATGATCGCATTCTATCGTTTACCAGGAATAATCGCGGTGCTGGCGTTACTGGTATATATTCTTATAGTCTTATCATTCTATAAGTTAATACCAGTTACGCTGACTCTTGCTGGCATTTCTGGTTTTGTTTTGTCGCTGGGTATGGCTGTCGATGCTAATATTTTAATATTTTCTCGTATGCGTGAAGAGCTTAAATTAGGTAAGACGCTGAATCAGGCTATTCATGAGGGCTTCTCTAGGGCTTGGTTGTCGATTAGAGATGGCCATATTACTACATTAATCGGGGCAGTAGTGTTATATATATTTACGACCTCTATTGTTAAAGGATTTGCCCTGACATTGGGTATCGGTGTCTTAACTAGTTTATTTACAGCAATAGTGATTAGTCGAGCATTTCTAGAGTGGTTTACCAGTCCGTGGTTTGAAAATAAAAAAGGATTATTTTAATTACTATGAAGGCAATATACAAAATAGTATTCATATTTTCTGTAGTCATCACGATTGTAGCTATTGTCTGCGTCTTTAGTTATGGTTTAAAACTGGGCGTTGACTTTAGGGGTGGAAGCATAATCGAACTTGAATTTGCAAATGCTCGACCACAGATAGGCGAGATCCAGAAAGAATTAGACGGATTACAGTTAAAGGAATTAAGTATTAATTTTGCTGGTACCAGTGGCGTTATTATCAAGACTTCAGAATTGTCCGAAGCTGCTCACCAGCAGATTTTGATAAATCTAAAGACAAAATTTGGCGAGACAAATATTGACGAAAAAAGATTTGACTCCATAGGCCCAACTATTGGTCAAGAATTAAAAAGCAGAAGTATCCTAGCCATAATTATAGTTTTAATTGCTGTCATTATTTATATTGCTTTAGTCTTTAGGAAACTATCCAGAACACTATCACCATGGGCTATGGGTATCTCCGCAGTTGCGGCTCTAATTCATGACGTAGCCATACCAATGGGAGTGTTTGCTATTTTAGGCAGGTTTTATAATGTTGAGATGGGCGCGATATTTTTAGCTGCAGCTTTGACGATCCTAGGTTATTCAGTTTCTGATACAGTTGTGGTATTTGACAGAGTTAGGGAAAATATAGTAAGAGGTAAAGCGAAGGAAGATTTTGGGTTGACGGTTCATCATAGTATTATGCAGACTCTTTCTAGATCATTGAATACAACTTTTACGACACTATTTGCCTTGATCGCCATATATCTATTTGGAGGTGAAAGCGTGAAGTATTTTGCATTAGCATTAATTATTGGTATATTTCTAGGCGCCTATTCTTCCATATTTATAGCTTCGCCGATTTTAGTCTGGTGGACGAATCGTAGAAGAAGGCCATAATTGCCCTATTTGACGGCAATTGATAATAGTGATATTATAAATAAGCTTAATAAAGGCTATGAAAAAAGGTACAAATAACACAAATATCGATAAAACGGTCGCAATGTTAGTCAGATCTCTTGCTACAAGAAATCGGGATATTATTACCCGACGTTTTGGTTTAAAAAATGGCAAGAAAGAAACCCTCGAATCTATAGGTAAAAACTATGGTATTACTCGAGAAAGAGTCCGACAAATAGAAGAAACAACTCTTGGTTCGTTAGCCAAGACCGTAGCCACTCATGGTGAATTTCAGAAATATCTTTCTGATGCCAAGGATATCATTGTAAAGAATGGAGGAGTGATAAAAGAGACAGATTTATTCGAATCTTTTACTGGCACATCCAAAGAAAACGCAGTCAATGCGGCCCTAGTATTTTCGTTGGCTCTTGATAAGGATGTAGTAAAATTTGCCGACAATGACCATTTCCATGGTTTTTGGGCATTGAGTGACGGTCATTTAAATAAATTCAAAGATGCTTCGTCCAATATTGTCGCTCAGTTATCTAAGATCGGAAAAGTTATTCCCAAAGAAGAGTTTCAGAATATTGCCGATAAACATATCTCAGATTCTAAAGGCGCTGATTTAGTACTAACACTAAACAAGAATATTAGCTCAAATATATTTAATCAAGTTGGACTTGCAAGCTGGTCCGAGATTTCTCCTAAGGGTGTTAGAGATAAAGCCTACTTGGTTCTGAAAAAAGAAAACAAGCCTAAGCATTTTAGCGAGATAGCTAAACTGATTAATACATATGGCTTTGACAGCAAGAAAGCCAATGTCCAGACGGTTCATAATGAACTAATCAAAGATATAAGATTTGTACTGGTTGGCAGGGGTATGTATGCTCTGAATGAGTGGGGCTACAAACCTGGCACAGTCAAGGATGTACTTGTTGATATATTAAAGAGTCACGGTAAGTCACTTACCAAAGCCTCTCTTGTCGCCAAAGTTATGGATTCAAGAATGGTTAAAGAGAACACAATATTACTAAATCTCCAAGATTCTAAAGTATTTGCTAAGAAAGACGACGGTAGTTACACGCTTCGCGAAGTTTAAATATTAAAACATCAAAGGGCCCCCTCGGGGGCCCTTTGATGTTCCTTGCTCGTTTTCTCACGAAGATTTACAATTAGAGTATCTAATTGAGCAATTAATGGATCAACTAATTCAGACACTAGCGTTACTCATTATTACTTTTGAATTCATCTTGTCTTTTTGGTGGCTGTTGCTACCGTTTTTACTTTTTTCTGCACTACTAGGTTCTTTTGAAAGTTATAGGCGCATGAACTATCTAGCTAACATGAAATGGGTGACACTCCAGTTGAGCGTACCACGCGAGACACGCAAAAGTCCTAAGGCGACCGAGCAGATCTTCGCCGCGCTTCATACGGTTGGATCATCGGTTAAGCCAAAAGATAGATTTTGGAAAGGCAAGGTTGGTGATTGGTTTTCTTTTGAAATAGTTTCTATCGGTGGCGATATTCATTTCATTATCCGTGTCCTAGAAGGTAATCGCAATTTACTAGAATCTCAAATTTATGCTCAGTATCCTGATGCTGAAATATTCGAAGTAGATGACTACATGGCTGATTACCCAGACTCAATGCCCGATGATCAGTATGAGATAACTGGTGGTGAGTTGATTTTAACTAAGCCCGATGCTTATCCCATTCGAACTTATCCAGAATTCGAGGAAGACAATGCTGGTAAAGATGACCTTAAACGTATTGATCCGCTGGCCTCACTCTCGCAATCAATGGCTATTTTACTGCCTGGTGAATTAATGTCGGTCCAGGTATTAATCAAATCAGCCGATGATAAGTGGGCAAAAGCAGCACAGGGTGAAGTCGATAAATTGATGGGTAAAAAACCCAAAGCAACGCTGGGCTTCTTTGGCAAGATTATTATGGCGATTGATGGTATATTGTTTCCATCGACCGGTGAAGTTAAGAAAGAAGAAAAAGAGATAACCATGTCTCAGCTTACTTTTGGTAAGCAAGAACAAATTAAGGCCATTGACCGCTCTACGGCCAAATTGGGATTTAATACTAGCATCAGATTTATCTATTTTGCCGAGAAGTCAAAATTTAATAAAGGGCGCGTAGCTGGCGTAACGGGTGCTTTCAAACAATTATCATCGCAGGCTTTGAATGGTTTTAAGGTGGATGGCGATACTAAGCCAGATGGTAAGTGGCCAATTAAATCAATCATGGAATTTAGGCGCAAAGTAAAACTGTATAAGAAATTTAAAAAACGCGCTTTTACTACTAAGACTTATGTACTTAACACTGAAGAATTGGCGACTATTTACCATTTTCCAGATATTGGTATTGAATCACCATTACCGCGCATTGAGGCTAAGAAGGGCGAGCCGCCAATTAATTTACCAATTGCCTAAAATATGTCCGAATTAACAAATGACAAAGAGATAGCATTTATTGGCGAGACCAACTTTCGAAATCAGAAAGTCCGTTTTGGTATTAAGCCTCTTGATCGCCGTCGCCATATGTATCTGATCGGTTCTACAGGTATGGGCAAATCAGAGTTGATGAAAAATATGGCTATTCAGGATATGGAATCTGGCCGAGGAGTCTGTTACATTGATCCTCACGGCGACGCAGTCATGGATCTTTTGGATTTTGTACCAGAAGAGAGAATTAAGGATGTTATATATTTTAATCCTGGCGACAAGGATTGGCCCATAGCTTTTAATGTTATGGAGAGAGTTGACTACGATGATCGTGGCAAGGTTACCAGCGGACTATTGGGTGTTTTTAAGAAAATATGGCCTGATGCTTGGTCAGGAAGAATGGAATATATTTTAAATAATACCATCTTGGCGTTATTGGAATGTCAGGGCTCAACATTGCTGGGTATTAATCGTATGATGTCGAGTAAAGAATATCGTAAAGAAATCGTAGCTCAGATTAAAGACCCGATTGTCAGGGGTTTCTGGGTAGATGAGTTCTCGAAATATGCCGATAAATTTGCGACAGAAGCTACGGCGGCTATTCAGAACAAAGTCGGACAATTTGCTTCAAACAATCTCATCCGTAATATTATTGGTCAGACTAATTCAAAGCTTGATTTGCGTACCATAATGGATCAGAGCAAGATTTTGTTAGTCAACGCATCTCGTGGAGAAATAGGCGAAGACGCCTCTAGATTGCTTGGCGCCTTGCTGATTACTAAGATTCAACTAGCGGCGATGTCGAGAGTTGATGTGTCTGAGAGTGAAAGGCCAGACTTCTTTCTTTATGTGGACGAATTCCAACATTTTGCGACAGAATCTTTCGCTAATATATTATCTGAGGCTAGAAAATACCATCTGTGTTTAATTATGGGTCATCAGTACATAACTCAAATGGAAGAGCCGGTGCGTGATGCCGTTTTTGGTAACGTTGGTACCCTCGTTACTTTCAGAGTCGGCGCTGAAGATGCCGAATTTTTAGAAAGATGGTACCAGCCAGATTTTACTATGAACGACATTGTTAATCTAGCTAAATACACGATCTATATAAAACTAATGATTAATGGAGTTTCTGGGCGGGCCTTCTCGGCAGCAACATTTCCGCCATTTCCAAGACCAGAAAGAACCTTTAAGGAAGAGATTATCCAGGCATCCCGAGAAGTTTATACTAATCCGAAAGACAAGGTAGAGAAAGAAACGGCTGAATGGATGAGTACGGAATCGGGTGCTTCTGGTGGCCGGCCGGTGGGTGATAGACCCAGAGACGGTGGAAGCGACAGAAGGGATGATCGGCCACAACAGCCTCGTCGTGATTATAGAGATGACGGGGGACGAAGAGATTTTCAGGGCAGGGATGATAATCGTGGTGGCGGGCGAAATGGCGGTGGGTATGGCGAAAGACGCGAGAGTGCACCTATCCGACCGGATTATCGTGATGATCGTCCGCGAAACGATAGACCGAGAGATGATCGACCGAGAGATGATCGACCCAGAGATGACCGACCGAGACAGGATAGGCCACAATCACAACCAATTCCTCCGAAGCCTATACCTAGTCAGCCTAGTCAACCAAAAATAGCATCCCTGTCGTCTTTGCAGGATGGTGCTGTTGATTTCAAAGGGCGCAAGATTCAGCCTAGAGATACCATAGAGAAGAAGGAAGTTGACCTAGACGAACTTCGTAATTTACTGAAGAAGTCACTCGATAAGAAAGAAGAGTAGCTTCGCCCTGCCCATAATTCATCAGGTCCTCACCTTCAAAAATATGTTCAGGAATAGATAAGATTATATCTAACCAAAACAACAGGTACCCGCACTTGCCTCCTCGTAAAGTCTAAATACAATGGCTGTCTTTGAAACCAAAGGCAGTCATTGTATTTAGACTACTTGGCGTTTGACCTATTGTTTTGGTATATAATCTTATTTATCCTTCCCATATTTTTTTGTCTGTGGATGATGAATTATGGGCAGGGCTACGCTAGGGTTTTTAAACATTACGACTTATTGACAATTCCATAGAAATGCTGTATCATTATAGAAGATGATCTGATTCGGATGGGACGCAAAACAAGACATGGAGGTGATTTCATGACCGAGGCCGACAAATACCAGCTCCGGGGTGCTCCATTCCAGGCGCTACTAATCTCGGCGTGGATGTGGAGGATGGTCTATTATGCGCCCGAGAATCGTGGCGTGATTCTCACAATTATCGGTTTGGTCGGAGCTCTTCTATTCGCTGAGTGTCTCTGGACCCTGTATATGAAGAGGGCGAGAGTGAATGGCTTGATAACCTCGGGAGTTTTCAGATTTACGCGGCATCCCATGTACACGGGGATCGTATTAATGGATCTCGAGTGCTGGTTCGGTAAGGACCTGGACTTGGGGTTCTGGATCTCGTTGGTGGTCCTCTACTCCAGTATCGTGATTGCTGGGGTTATTCAAGAGAAAGAGACGCTGGCACGTTTTGGTGACAAAGCCAAGGCGTACTACTCTCGGACCCCAAGGCTGTTCTTTATGCACCCTGTTCTTAAATGGAAGATGAGCTAGCGGCCCGCTCGGTAACGGACAACATTGTCCCGCACCGTGCGGGCCTTGTTGTTTTTTTGGGGAGAAAGACTTGCGATTGACAATACTGCCGAGATGCGGTATATTGATTCTATCGTGAAATGTTGGAGGGGGGGTGCGATGGGCAAGATTCGTCAGTTCTTTGGTAATTTGATAATTAGGTTTGACAAAGCACTTTATGGCAAGGAGCCAACCAAAACATTACAAGTCATTTTCCAATTTAATCGGGATTTCGACATTTTGGCTGACTATTTATCGTGGCCACCAGAGGAACACGATATGTTCCGCAGGGTCTATCCTCTGACGCATTCTGTTAGAGCAATTCATGAAGCGGTTGAATTTGCAAAAGATCATGGTTATGATCTACTTCGAATTGATACCGTGGAACGAGGAGAATCACCTCGGACTCTGCGAGTGGTTTATGTTCGAACTCTTAAAGAGGTGCTTTATGAGTAAGGGTGGGCGTAAGTCCAAACCCAAGAGACTCTACATCAGAGACCGCAAGGGGCGATTTCATCGCTGTCCCGGGGCCCGCCTTAACAGGAGGCCTCTCGGCCACTGTAGGAAGTGTGGCTATGAATGGAATGATGGCTTCGAACTCAAGGTATTCAGGTGCGAGCTTCTTTAATTAGCCCGCTCGGTAACGGACAACATTGTCCCGCACCGTGCGGGCCTTGTTGTTTTTTAGTGTTGTCCAAGATCGTCAAGGAATAAGACTTTTGAGAGGCTTTTGGAGGACGACTGGTCCGAAAACGAGGAATTTTTCAGCAGAAAAAGTTCCGTACTCTCAAAAGTCTTATTCTTGGCGATCGTCCCTTTTGTTCGGATACAATGATGAATCTTTATATTATTTCTCTGGCGAGTGGAGCTTGTGAGTGATGGGGCTAGGCGAAGCGCTCTTTTATTTTACGAAGGTTATGCTAACTTATAGGCACATAATATGTCCAACAAATATTACCGAAAATATATCAGGATTCCTCCTAACGAAAGCATAGATGTAAGGCGGATTATTAATATCGTCAACCATCCCATTTATCAGCGATTGCTTCACGTATCTCAACTGGGGCCAACTTTAAATATATTTCCAGGCGCAGTTCATAATCGCTTCGAGCATTCCTTGGGCGTTCATAATAAAACTAAAAAACTGTGTCAGCACTTGGTTGAAGATGGCGTGATGAATCAAAAAGATGCTTACAACGTTTCTCTTTTTGCATTATTGCATGATATCGGTCATGGCCCCTTCTCACATTTGATTGAAGAAATAACATCGGTAAATCATGATAAGCTGGGGTTAAAATTAGCTTACTTGTTGGCCGAAGAAATTAAAAAATCGGGCGGGGACATGGAATATATTGCCGGACTTTTTAAAAGACAAAATCCATTTTACAAAATCGTGATGGATAAAAATATGGGCATGGATAAACTAGACTACCTCTTTAGGGATATCTATCATACCGGATTCGGACAAATTCCGGATGTCGAGACAATGCTTAATTATCTCACTTTTATTAAGGGGAACTTAGTCATTGATAAAAAATCACTTGAGGCGGCACGACAAATCCAGAGTCTCTATGCCTATATGTTCAAGCAGGTCTATCTTCATAAGTCATCCATGATCAGCCAAAGATATCTTCAAAAAATGATCTCTTTGTGGCTTGAACATTCAGGATTCAATTCCAGTGAACTTTGGAAATTAAATGATGCCGAGTTGTTGGCGCACTTATATCTAAGCGACAATGCAACAATATCGGGAATGTACAAATCATATTTCGGGCGTAATCTACCGGTATCAGGATTAGTTATAAGACTTAAGGATAAGCAATTTAAGGAGAGAATATCTGGTAAGAAAATTAGACTTGTTGGCGAGAATCAGGAATTTTTTGATAAGTTCATAGCTGTCTCTGGACCTAGGCAACTTGAAGCTTTGGAAGCCAAGATTGCCTCTTATCTGAAAGTGGACTCGGATAGAATTGTAATAGTACCGATACTAACTCCTTGGCGTTTTATTCCGGAGGATATTTTGTATCATGATAATGGCGAAGTCTTTTCGTTAAAGAAAACACACAAAGATTATTTCGAATCACTAAAATGTGATCTCGATGACTATATTGCAGTTAGAGTTTGTATTGTTGGTGAACGTGAGAAATTGTATAGGAAAGCTGATGGTGTGCATGGAATAATCAAAAAGACTATTTACAGTTGACCGATCTAATTGTTAAGTGTAGATTATAGCAAGTTCATTGTTGAAGAAAGATAATGTCGATGTTGAAAGATGTGGTTGTTTGCAGTCATTGTGGGATGAGCTGGGATAATAAAAACGGAGAAGTTATTGCGGGTGAGAATCCTATGAATGTGGCTACGCTCCAACAGATAATTGCTCGTAATCCGCAAATAGTTGCCGACTTATCTCGAACAAATACAATCTGCAAGACGTGTCGTTGCGAAGTGGTTTTCCCGATTTCCGTACTGATCAATGGTAGCCAATAACAAGGGTCGCGAGAAGCGGCCTTTATAATTATCTTGATGAAACTATCTTTTGATGTTAATATATTCTAGTAATTTCCGCTCATAGCTTCCACCTTCGCTCGTCCGAGTGTCCGAGCTTCGGCGGACAGGTATAGTCTGAATATTGATATACTTGCCCTTCGAAGCTCTGACGTAAGTCAGGGCGTAGTAATTCCGCTCATAGCTCAGTTGGTAGAGCTGCTCCCTTTTAAGGAGAAGGTCCCAGGTTCGAATCCTGGTGAGCGGACATCAGATTGTTCGGACCATTTTTATGTTAATATAAGCTCATAATATTTAGTTTTCTAAATGAAATCCATATTTATAAATGAAACCAAAGATCTGGTCGGCAAAGAGGTTGAGCTGTTTGGCTGGATCCACGTTCGTCGCGACCATGGCAAACTTATTTTCATTGATTTAAGAGATCGCTCTGGAACTATTCAAGTTGTTTTTGTGCCATCCAATAAAGAGATATACGAATTAGCCAAAACTTTACGCTCAGAGTGGGCCGTGAGAATAAAAGGCAAAGTGAATCCTCGACCCGAGAAGATGATTAATGCTGAAATCGAAACAGGTAAGGTAGAATTTGAGCCTTCCGAGCTGGAAGTTTTGAATGAATCTTTGACGCCACCATTTGCATTGGATACGAACGGTCTCGAAATTGGCGAAGATTCAAGGATGAAATATCGTTATTTAGATTTACGCAGACCGAGGATGGCTATAAATTTGACCAAGCGCCATCAATTAATTTTACATATTAGAAATTGGCTCGACAAAGAAGGATTCTTAGAAATTGAGACACCGATATTAACTAAATCTACCCCGGAAGGTGCTCGTGACTACGTTGTGCCGTCAAGACTGTATCCTGGTAAGTTTTTTGCGTTACCTCAATCGCCACAGCAATATAAACAATTGCTTATGGCTTCAGGTGTAGAGAAATATTTCCAAATTGCTCGATGTTTTCGCGATGAAGATACGCGCGGTGACCGTCAGCCCGAATTTACTCAATTGGATTTGGAGATGAGTTTTGTTGAGCGTGAAGACGTAATGGCCGTCAATGAGAAATTATTAATTGATCTTGTTCAGAAATTGTATCCCGAGAAAAAGATTCAAGAGATGCCATTTCCAAAAATCACTTATCAAGAAGCTATAGATAAATATAGTACAGACAGGCCCGACATAAGAAAAGACAAAAATGATCCAAATACTTTGGCATTTTGTTGGGTAATTGATTTTCCATTTTTCGATAAGACCGATAATGATGGTTGGACGTTTACTCATAATCCTTTCTCGGCGCCTAAGCCAGAATTTATGAAGGATCTAATGGCTAAAGAAAATATTGGCGATATTATCACAACTCAGTACGATATTGTTCTCAATGGTTGGGAAATTGGTGGTGGCAGTATTAGGAATCATAAAGCTGAGGCTCTCGAAAAGGTGTTTGAGATAATGGGCTTTGAGAAAGAAAGAATCGAAGCTAATTTTGGCCACATGCTTGAGGCTTTCCGATTTGGTACGCCTCCTCATGGCGGTATTGCTTGGGGCCTGGACAGATTGTTAACGCTTTTACACCAAGAACCAAATATTCGTGAAGTAATGGCTTTTCCAAAGACAGGGGATGCTCGAGACTTGTTAATGGCTTCACCGTCTGAAATCAGTCCAAAGCAGTTAAAAGAATTAAAGCTTAAAATAGAAAAATAAACATCATGGAAGATACAGAACCACAAAATGGTTCTAAGTTGTTGTTATTCGGATTTTTAGTACTAATATTAATTGGCATTAATTTCTTTTTTGGTTTCGAATATTCTAAAAAGACTGGCAGTCAACCTAGATCATGGTCAGAAGCTCAGTCAGCCTATATACTACCTCTCTCAGAACCAAATTACTTGCCTATTTTAGATTCTGATATATCAATTCCGACCATAAAAGCTAAGTCGGCATTAGTTTACGATTTACGCTCTGGTAGGTCACTCTACGAGAAAGACTCAAGCTTAAAATTGCCGATCGCATCTTTGACCAAGATCATGACGGCAGTGATCGTTTTGGAGCACTATAACTTACAAGACATCGTATTGGTGAAAAATACGGCGGTTAAGGTTGATAGTGAAAGACAGGATCTATACGAAGGAGAAGAGATAAGCGTCGAGAACTTATTGAAAATGACGCTCATTGAGTCATCCAATGATGCAGCCTATGCCTTGGCTCAATTTGGAGTCACTAAGAATGTAGATTTTATTCAGGAGATGAATAAGAAGACCATTGAATTAAAAATGCGTAACAGCAATTTTCTAGATCCAGCTGGACTTAATGATAGCGCCTATTCAACTGCCGAAGACCTGTCTCAATTAACCAGATTTGCCCTGACCTATCCTTTAATTTGGGAAACCCTGTCTCAGAAGAACTTGGTCGTAGAATCAATGGACGAGAAGATTAAACATTTTGCGAAAAATACTAATCTTCTGCTGGGTGTTATTCCTAATATAATTGGCGGGAAAACCGGCTATACCGATTCTGCTTTGGGTTGTCTAATCCTAGTAGTGGAAATTCCTGGTCAAAATGATAATATAGTCAGTGTTGTGCTGGGCTCTAATGATCGCTTTGGCGATTCGGAAAAATTGATTAATTGGTCAAAAACAGCCTATCGTTGGCAGTAATATTTATCATGACAAACTCACCCATAGAAGTATTTAATATCTTTAATCTTGTCAGAATCTTTGTAGTCGGAGTTCTGGCTTTTTTTATTAATCTGTTCGTAACATATTTCTGGACCAAGATATTGCATAAATATTTTCGTCCAGGCAAGCAGATTGACAGAAAAGATGCACCGATTTTTAATGAACTTCACAAAAGAAAAGAGGGGACTCCTACCATGGGCGGTCTGCCAGTCTGGTTAACGGTTGTATTTTTGGCTTTTATTTTCTTCTTGATGCATGTCTGGTCAGATGGTTTCTGGTCAAGAGTTAATTTTCTATCCCGACCGCAGACATTACTACCGATAGGATTTCTCATATTAGCGGGGTTGGTCGGTATGTTTGACGATATTTTGGGAATATTCCAGCGGGGCGGATTTTCTATGTCTAGGCGCTTAATATTATATGTAGCACTCGCAATTATCGGTGCTTGGTGGTTCTATTTCAAACTTGATCGCCAGACCATTAATATTCCTTTTCTGGGTGATTTCGTAGTCGGCTGGTGGTATTTCTTGTATTTCATATTTATTATGGTTGCAACGTCGTTTTCAATGAATGAGACCGATGGCTTAGATGGCCTATCGGGAGGAGTTTTTCTTACGATTTTTGGTGCCTATGCTGTAATTGCTTTTGATCAGGGTAGAATTGATCTCGCCGTTCTGTTGGTTGCGATAATGGGAGCTCTAGTTGGTTTTTTGTGGTTTAATATTTATCCAGCCAGATTTTTTATGGGTGATACTGGTGTTATGGCCCTCGGATTTACAGTTGGTGTCGTCGCTCTTTTGACTAATACCGCCTTGTTATTGCCATTGATAGCAATTATTCCAATGATTGAATCAGCATCGGTGATAATCCAGACGATCTCTAAGAAAGCAAGAAATAAAAAAGTATTTTTATCTACACCAATTCATCACACATTTGAAGCCATGGGTTGGCCCGAGACGCAGATTACGATGCGCTTCTGGATGATTTCAGCTATCGGTGCCATCCTTGGCTTGATTGTTTTTCTCATTGATTCCAAAATTCCGCCACTCTTTAAATAATTGCTCGTGAATATACCATATCTCATTCTTTACTTCCTGGATAAATTATCCATTTCTACGTCATAAAAGCGAACAAATTAATATCGAGACGATTCGATAGGGCCCACTCACTTACTTAGGGCTCATTTCTTAAATTTCTTAAATCATAGTCAGAATAAAAATAGCCTCGCAATGCAAGGCTATATAACTCCAACTAGATAGATTTGCGGTTAAGGCGTTTCTGAACTCGGACTAGGCGATAAAAGTCTTTTTTATCACTGTATAGGCCGACATGCCTTTCAATATCGAACCAATGTTGTACCAGAGCCCATTTGCCAGTATGTGATACGAGACACGGTACATACATAAAACGACCAGACTTTTTTACTCCTCCAGCAAAGATCAGGCTAGCATTACCCAACAATTCTGCAGGAATCTTATCCAACTGACGTAATAAAGCATTAGCAAAGCTCATACTCGATTTAGCGTGTCTTTGCTCGGCACGTTCAAGCATTACCTCGAGTGAAATATTGATCTCTTTTTCTTTGAAAAGGGGCTCAAATGTCAGCGTGTATATCCCCGGAATAATATCTTCGCCTGACACAATGTCCTGAGATGCCAATTCGAGTATAATTGTACCTTTTGGCTCTACTGCCTCAATCATAGCATCTATCATTGAGTCGAATTCTGGTGTCTCGGGTTCGACTTCATTGATAAGTCCGTGGATGTCATTCATCGACCATCCTCGTCTTTTTAAACGAATAGTTAGAGCTCCGGCCAAACTGCCGATCCAGCCGGCGCCAGTGATGACTACGGATTTTTCCGCTTGTGTTCTTGCCATGACACCCTCTTTCTTGTTGGCTGCCCCTCACGCTACTAAAACGTAGCATCCCAGGCTAGCCATTCGGAAGTAGATTATACAATAATTATATATCTGTCAAGATTAAGTTATTTCTGTATCTAAAAACCTCGCACATGGATGAGCCGTCAATGATTTTGCGTGAGGTTGAAGGTCGTTCCTGAAACGAAGCCCAGCCATATTGAAGAATATGGCCGTATTCTTCAATATGGCTGGGCGGAGTTAGTTTTTTAAAGTAGTTTGTATTAAAATTAGGGCAATGGCCAAGACATTATTTTGGACAATTTTAATTCTAGTTATTTTTGGTTTAATTATGCTTTCTTCAGCTGGTATTGTGGATGCGCAGAAAAAATTTAATTCACCTTATTTTTATTTTTATCACCAGCTATTCTATAGTGTTTTGCCTGGCCTTGTGCTTATGTTCGCTTTTGCAAAGATTGATTATAGATGGTGGAAGAAATTAGCCATGCCAATATTGTTTGCCGGCTTAGTTTTGGTTGCCCTAGTCTTTATTCCGTCTCTTGGACAGGGCCTCAAGGGTGCTACTCGGTGGATCCATATATTTGGCTATAGTTTTCAACCAAGTGAATGTCTTAAATTGGCCATGATTGTTTATTTGGCGACTTGGTTTAGCAGTAGAGATGAGCGTTTGAAAAATTGGTCTTATGGCATGGCACCGTTTTTTATCGTCTTAGCATTCGTAGGTGTGTTACTAATTCTTCAGCCTGATCTTGGCACATTGATTGTGGTAACTTTGATATCTGTGGGTCTCTATTTTGCCGCAGGAGGCTCATTGAAACATATCGGTATTGCTGGTGCTATCATTCTAGTACTGATGGCGGCCATGATATATTTTGAACCGTATCGACTCGACCGCATTAGAACTTTTTTTGATCCCTCAATTGATCCGCGAGGGATATCATATCAGGTAAATCAATCTTTAATCTCAATCGGTTCGGGGGGATTATTTGGAAATGGTTTTGGCAATAGTAGCCAAAAACTTGGCTTCTTGCCGGAAGTGGTCAGTGATTCTATTTTTTCTGTTGTAGTCGAAGAGTTAGGATTGTTAGGCGGAGGATTAGTTATCCTAATGTTCGCTTGGCTATGTTTTATTTTTGTAAAGATTGCCAAAAATACGCGTGATAAATTCGGATCATTATTTGTTATGGGTATGGGTATTTGGATATGTTCTCAGGCATTTTTAAATATTGCATCAAATGCCGGCATAGCACCGTTAACGGGAATACCGCTGCCGTTTATAAGTTATGGTGGTACGGCAATGATTGTCTTACTCTCTGGTATCGGCATATCAATCAATATTGCCAATGACTGATTTTTGAGACTATATAAAAAACCAAGAATAAGACTTTTGAGAGGCTTTCGCAGGCTGACTGAGCCGAGAACGAGGAAAATCTCAGTAGAGATTATTCCGTACTCTCAAAAGTCTTATTCTTGGTTTTTTAATAAACTTAAACAACAAAGCCCAGTCGCTTTGAACGGACTTGCGTGCCATTCAAAATGACTGGGCTCAACTAACTAATCGAAGTTATTTTACCAACTTGGCTGCTTTTGATTTTAGGCGGGCAGCTTTGTTTTTCTTGATGACGCCAACCTTGGCAGCCTTATCGAGAGTCTTGTAGGCAATAGCTAAGGCCTTGCTAATTTCGGCTTTTTTGTCGGTTTTCGATAGCTTGGCAAGCTTCTTAACGGCTATTTTGTAGTCGTTTTGTCTTTGTAGATTTTTGGCTCTTCGTTTTTTTGTCTGGCGAAGGGCTTTTCTCGCTGATTCTGTTATTGGCATTTGGTTATATTATTTATTTAAACGCAGGATTAGTTTACCACTTTTTCTGTTATTTGCAAGCGTGATTTAATAAACTAAAAAGCCGCCCTTGGTGGGACGGCCCCGGCTATGCCGGTGGTTACCGTCGCCACCCCATGCGCTGCTCCAGCTCTCGGATGGCGTCGGATAGAACTTTGACACCGTGGCCCGTCACGGTCGCGTGACGGTAGCGGTCATTTAGGGCTAACCACGCAAGATAGTCAGTCATGTTCGGCTCCATCTGTGAAGGAGCAGTTTAGGTACAGTCCTACTTGGACCACCTAACCATGCTCCGTATATACTCATTATAGCATATACATGTATAATGTCAATAGGGGCCAAAAGTTATATATGACGAAGCCTAGCCCCATTGAAGAGGCTTACGGAGCCTGACGAGGCGAGTAAGAGGCGAAATGCCAGCAGGCATTTACGGCCGTACTCTTCAATATGGCTGGGCGGAGTATCTTTGTTATGCTTTTAGCTTGCGGATCTGATCCTTGATACTGGCAGCGAGTTCATACTCAAATTTACGAATAGCTTTCTCCATCATTCTTTCAAGTTGCTTTAATACTTTCTGCTTATCGGCATTGCCATAGAAAATAATATCTTGGCCGTTACCATGATTATCATGATTGTCGTTGCCAAGATTGTTAGCGGCATTACGAGAAATAGGTAAATCAAAACTGCCGATCTCTTTAATAATCGTTGTTGGTATTATGGAGTTTTTCGTATTATATATCTCTTGAGTTTTTCTTCGTCTTAAAACTTCTTTGACGGCATTATCAATGGATTTAGTGATTTTATCAGCATACATGATTACGTGACCGTTCACATTTCTGGCGGCCCGACCCATGGTTTGAATTAGGGTTGTGTAATTTCTCAGAAAACCTTCTTTATCGGCATCAAGAATTGCAATCAGAGAAACTTCCGGTAGATCCAAGCCTTCTCTTAATAAGTTTACGCCGACAATAACATCATGATGGCCGAGGCGTAGGTCTTTTAATATTTTGATTCTATCTAATGTTTTAATTTCGGAGTGAAGATAGTTTACTTTGATTCCCTGCTCAGCTAAATGTTCTGATAGATCTTCGGCCATACGTTTGGTTAAAGTGGTAACTAAAATTCGTTCGTTCTTGAAAACGCGGTCTCTAATATTTTCTAGTAGGTGAGCGATTTGATTTTTAGTCGGCTGGATTTCTATGGTCGGATCGAGTAAGCCCGTTGGTCTAACCAGCTGTTCAGCAACATTGTCCGGTCCGGCTTTTTCAATTTCATGTTTGCCTGGAGTAGCTGAAACATAAATGGATTTTTGAATACGTTTATTAAATTCAATAAACTTGAGCGGGCGGTTATCAATTGCCGACGGTAGCCTAAAACCGTATTCAACCAGGGTAGATTTCCTTGAGTGATCGCCATTATACATACTACGAATTTGAGGCACAGTTATGTGGGACTCGTCAATAATGGTTAGAAATTCTCCTTTTGATTTGAAAAAATCTAGAAGTGAGTATGGCGGAGCGCCAGCCTTACGAAAATCTAGATGACGAGAATAGTTTTCAATGCCATGGCAATATCCGGTTTGGCGCATCATCTCTATGTCTTGATCTGTTTTAGCCTGGAGACGAAAGGCCTCTTCGAGTTTTTTCTCTTTCTTTAGTCTCTTAATTGTCTGTTGAAGTTCACTCTTAATGTTCTCAATTGCTAGGCCGACCTTGTCATCGGATGTAATCCAGTACTTTGCTGGAAATATATTAGTTTGAATAATATGCTCATATTTAAGATCGGTAAGTTCCATATCTTCCGGATCCGCGACATGGGCTAAAAATATTTTATCTATCCTATCGTTTTTGAATTTAACCCTAATAACTTCTTGGCCACTCGGTGCAACAATCTCTATCTCGCTAGTTGTTTTTCTGAATGAACCACGCTTAAGCTCAATTTCTTGAGTATATTGAAGGCGTAAAAGATTGCGTACAAAATCAGATGGGGAAATTTGTTTGTTCTCAAATATTTCAAGGCCGAGACTCTTGTAGTCCTCAGGAGATCCGAGGTTGTATATGCAAGAGACCGAAGCGATGACGATGACGTCATCGCGACTCATAAGTGCCTGTGTCGTGGCATGACGTAAGCGATCAATCTCTTCGTTTATTTTTGAGTCTTTCTCTATATAGGTATCGGTGTGGGGGATATAGGCTTCGGGTTGATAGTAGTCATAGTATGAAACAAAATAGTGGACGGCATTTTTTGGAAAAAATTCTTTAAATTCTTTATAAAGTTGAGCGGCTAAGGTTTTGTTGTGGGAAATAATAAGAGTTGGTTTCTGATGTTGTTCGATGACTTTGGCCATAGTGAAAGTCTTGCCCGATCCGGTTACACCTAAAAGTACCTGATGTTTTTTTCCGGTTTTTAATCCTTTGGCCAGCTTCTCAATCGCTTGAGGCTGGTCGCCAGTTGGCTCAAATTTTGATACTAGTTTAAACATTTGACAACATTCGTTATTAGCATTATTATATGGTTAGTTCCTCGAGGAGTTACCATGGCCACAACCAGAAGGGTAGTAGTCAGATACTCATACCTGCTTATCTCGGTCATATTAATCGTAGATGCCATTGCCACTATTTTATTATTATCCATGGGATATTCGGCTCCTTCCGTAGATAGTTGGATGTTGGCACTTGCCATGTTGGGTCTCGGAATTGGCTGTAGTGTATTATTCATTCGCGATCATCGTAATAACATAACCGATCTGGATTACTCGACTTTTTCAATGATTTTACTGTTGGGTGTCGCTAGTTTATGGATAATCCTACTTAGTATGGATATCCCCAAGTTCATTAAATTAATACGCATCTGCCTATAAGCATCGAGGTCCTAGTTGGCCTCTTTTTTTATTCATTTTTCAATGTTATCCTTTAGTTATGATTTCTTTTCTTGAAGGGAAAATTGAATATTTGGGAGATAAGGACCTTATCTTGAATGCCGGAGGCATAGGCTATAGGGTAACAGTATCCCCAAAATTACTGAATATACTATCAAAAAAGCAAGACAATGTCAAGCTCCATATTCATTCCCAACTTAACATGCGAGAGGGTACTTTTGACCTTTACGGATTTGAAAATAGGGAAGGGCTGGAGCTTTTTCACTTGCTTAAGACGGTTAATGGCATCGGTTCAAAAGGTGCCATGGCTATCCTAGCGGCTGTCGAGCCCATGCACCTAAAAGCGGCTGTCATAAACGAGGATGCCGATTACTTGAAGAAGGTTTCGGGGCTAGGCGGAAAGACTGCGCAGAGGCTTGTTTTGGAGCTTAAGAACAAGGTTGACTATATTGGTACTATGAATGTCGGCGGTGTTGACTTAAGCCAAGAGGGCCAGGCATTAGAAGCTTTGATGGTTGTCGGTTATAGCCAAGCTCAGGCCAAGGAAGCGCTAAAAGAAACCAAAAGCGAGAAGTTAGAAGAGCGTGTAGGAGAAGCTTTGAAAATATTAGGTCGCAAGTAATATCAGACCAAAGAATAAGACTTTTAATCACACGGCTGTATTCTCTACTGAGAATCAGCCTCTATCTCGCGCCGTCGCGCTGCGATAGTCTCTTAAAAGTCTTATTCTTTGGTCTTCAAATATGTTTGGAATAAAAATAAGTTAATGTGAAACGATTGTCAGAGAAGATGCGAAGGGAGTGTGGGTTGATATTAATGATGAGTATTTTTATAATTTAAATAAAATAAAACAGGGCATATTCCAGCCCCGTCGGCGTGCACGCACGCGTTCCTATCGTATCGATCAGTTAATGAGGTCGATGGTCTCGCCGCCGATGCGAAGAGCGGTTTCGATGATCTCTATCTTGGCCCGGTTGATCTTCTGGATGATCTCGTGGCCGACAATACCGACGGCCACGAAAACAAAGATGACGATCTCACCGCCTACCATGATGATCGTGTCCGTGGCGGTGTAGTCTCTGATTTCGACCACCAAGAGCGTGATAGGCAAAAAGATGGCGACGAGCAAAAATGTTCCCCAAGCCAACAGCTTCATTGTCATGTGAGCCTCCCCTGAAATTCTCATATCTTAATAATAGCACAGATTATAGTATATTGTCAAATATGAATAAATCATTTTTACAGACAAAAGAGTGGATGGAATTTCAAAAATCGCTAGGGCGAGAAGTTTTTGATTTTAGTAGTGATAGTATTGAAGCGAATATTATTAGATATGACATGCCTTTTCGTAAAAATTATCTGTACATACCCCATGGACCAATATTTAATTTTAACGAAATTGAGGGTGGGTTAAAGAACAAACTGGCAGAATTTATAAATTATTTAAAGAAACTGGGCGAAGAAAATAGTTCAACTTTTGTAAAAATTGAACCGCTAAATGGCTCGGTTATGGAGTTGCTCTATGGTTATGGATTTAAAAAATCCAAGAAAGAGATACAACCGTCAAAAACAATCATTGTCAATCTCAAGGCATCAGAAGAAGAGTTGCTATCTTTGATGCATCACAAAACGCGATACAATATTAAAGTTGCCGAGAAAAACAATTTAGTATTGTCTGGCGATGGGAGTGTAGACGATTTTTGGAAACTACTAAAACAAACCTCGGAAAAAGATAAATTCAGTCCTCATGAGAGGCAGTATTACGAAAAGCTTCTATCTTTTTTTACTGCTGGTGAAATAAAGACAGAGCTGTTTTTTATAAAACATGAGAACAAACACATTGCTGGTATGATTGCTTTGACCTACGGCGATACAGCGTATTATTTACACGGAGCTATGGACAGGGAATATAGATCGATGATGGCGCCATATTTATTGCATTGGGAAGTAATGAAATTGTTTAAGACTAGGGGATATATGTTTTATGATTTCTGGGGCATTGATTCAAAGAAATGGCCGGGTGTGACAAGATTTAAACTAGGTTGGGGCGGTAATCAAGTAGAATATCCAGGATCATTCGACCTACCCATTTCCAAATTCTGGTATTTAGTTTATAAATTAGCGAGGAGAGTATTCTAGGTCCATATCAATATCGGTAGAAATTTTTGTAGGCACGACGTAAATGCCTGCTGGCATTTCGCCTCTTACTCGCGCCGTCGCGCTCCGTAAGTCCTCCAAAAATTCCTACCGATATTGATATAATCAAGGCATTCAGTTATGAAACTAAGGAATAAGACTTTTGAGAGGCTTTCGCAGGACGACTGGTCCGAGAACGAGGAAATCTTTAGTAAAAGATATTCCGTACTCTCAAAAGTCTTATTCCTTAGCAGAACCCAATAGTATGATCAAGAATATTATTCCAAAAAGAATTTTTAATTTAATTGCACCGGCTTATCATGGAGCGTGGGCTTATTTGGGCGCAATTCTTTATGGTTTTCCATCCCATAATCTTAAAGTAATCGGGGTAACTGGGACTAAGGGCAAGTCATCCATAGTATATTTAGCCGGTAAGATTCTTGAAGAAGCCGGTCATAAAAAAGTAGCAACTCTGGGCTCTATGGGATTTAGAATTGGCGAGAGGGGATGGCCGAATGTTTTGAAGATGACTATGCCAGGTAGATTCGAGATTCACAGACACATGGCTCAAGCCAAGAAAGCTGGTTGCGAGTTTTTTATCATGGAGGTAACTTCTGAGGGTATTAAACAGAACAGGCATCTTGGTATTAATTTTGATTGTGTGCTTTTTTCTGGTCTGCATAAGGAACATATTGAAAGCCACGGTTCGTTTGAAAATTATTATCGAGCCAAACAGGAATTATTCAAAGTCGCTTCAAATGTTCATATTTTAAATGCTGATGATCCACATGTCGGATTATTTGGTGATTTTACGGCAAAAAAGAAGATTACTTATGGCGTGGAGCGCGGGGATATCAGGGCTGAAAAATTAGAATTGAGAGCGGACGGTGCTTCTTTTGAATGTTATGGTACTAAATTTAATATTCATCTAACCGGTAAATTCAATGTTTCTAACTGTTTGGGAGCGCTGGCTATTGCTGCCATGTATGATGTTGATTTACCCAGCTCAGCGCCGGTTTTAGAAAAGATAAATTCAATTTCCGGAAGAATGGAATTTATCCAGAGAGAACCTTTTGCCGTGGTAGTTGATTACGCCCATACTCCCGATTCTCTGCGCGAAGTTTATAAAACCCTAAAGACGGAAAATCATAAATTAATATGTGTGTTGGGATCCTGTGGCGGAGGCAGGGATAAATGGAAAAGATCGGAGTTTGGTAAGATTGCCAATGAGTTTTGTGATCAGATATTTTTAACCAACGAAGATCCTTATGACGAGAATGAGAATGCTATCATTGAAGACATCAAAAGAGGAATTGATAAGACAAAGAATGTGCAAATTGTCGTAGATAGAAAAGATGCGATTAGGCAGGCTATTCGATCTGCTGAATTTGGAGATGTCGTAATAATAACGGGCAAGGGATCGGAGATAACTATGGCTCTGAAGGATGGTAAAAAGATCGCATGGTCAGATAAAGATATAGCAAGAGAGACTCTAAATAATAGATAGAGAAGGTCAAAAAGTCCCCCATCAGGGGGACTTTTTGATTGACAATAACAATGAATCAGGAATATCATCAGGATAGTTACTTAACAAGGAGATGTGTATTGGATTCATCGATGCATGGAAAGAAATGGGACGCCGTTGTTCTCATCGATGCCTGCATGACAACTTCAATGGAGCCATGCACCGATAATTGTCAACATGATGTCAAAATTAATTGTATGCACAGGTTCAATCAGCGTGTGCATGTTGTGTCGTGTAATGGATTTGCTTCTTTCATGCGTTTCACCGATTCGCAAACGGTCTTGTATTTTTTGTGGCAATTACTGCAAGGCGGTTTTGATTTAGACGATGAGGACTGCAGGTATTTTATAGTAACCCAGGACAAAGGTTTCTTTAAGCAGGTCTTTAAGGAGTGGTCTCGGCAAAAGAATCAAAAGACTATGCCCGTAATGATTTTTGATGACAAGACTAGGGAAATAAAAATTTGGGTTGATGCCGAAAAGACAAACGGAGGAGTAAAACGCTCTCGTCCACATCAAGTAATTTTTGAGATTATAAATGTTGATTTTGATGCACGCTCCACGGATGATACTGCTCGGCAGGCGATTATTGTAAATGAAATCAATGCATTAATATCACCGAAAACATGATAAGAAAAGGCCCACAGGGCCTTCTTTTATTTTGCAAATTTTCAATTAGTGGTAAAATTAAAACATGGATGAGCCAGAAGTACAACTGGCAGTTAAGCGTAACAAAATCAGAACCATTAATGGTCCCGGTTTGGTTTGGATGCTAATCATATTAATGCTATTGCTGATGGCGGTTACAGTAATAGTTTTCAGTAAGAACGGTGTTGGTAGTGGCGATGTTTTGACAACGCCAACACCTACGGATATGCCAGATATCACCGCTCAGCCACAAAGGATATACACTATTGCTTATAAAAATGGTGTCTTCAGCCCAACTAATTTAAGAATTCATTCTGGAGATACTGTTAGATTTAAAAATGAAGGTTATGCCGGAATTAGAGTTGTGACTGATCCTCACCCAGAACATAATAATCTAGTGGGATTCGATAGTATGGGCGATATTCCGCAAAATAGTTTTTTCTCATTTACTTTCGCAGCTAAGGGAACGTTTGGATATCATAACGAAAAAAATGTCCAAGAAGTTGGTACAATAATTGTTAGATAATAAAAATATGATAAAAAACTTTCTTACCTTCAAGGTCGAATCTATTTTAGGCGGGATATTTATTGTAGCCATAGCCGGATTCTTTATTGGCTATATGTTCATATCGGTTAAGAATTTTGATACGGATGTGTCTTTAATGAACTCTGATGGCGTGTCAGTTAAAAATGTCACGGATACGGAAAGAGCGTTGATTGATATGTGGGTTAGGGAAAATCATGTAACCTTGCCTCCTGACTTAGGCTATCGTTATATTATTAAAGAATATCCGAGCAAGCCCTGGCTTAATGATTCAAGCCTATAATTAGCTAAATACAAGTGAAGATAAAATTTGGCTTAAATCTTTTTGCAAAAGAGAGTTTACTGTACGCTTTGACTATGGCGTTGGGACTTGTCGTATCGTATCGGTACGGACATATTCTTTTAGGTTCATCTCAGCTCGTGGCCACTGAATATGGGACAAAAGACATATTTGCGATAGCTTTAATTATAATAATTCTTGTTGCCATTCAGCGAAGTCAAGTGGCTAGTCGCTGGTTTTATAGAATATTTTTAATAATTTTTATTTTTGGCGGGGCTCAGACTGTGGGGGATGTATTTTTTGCTTTTCCCATCAGTTTTTATTTTGCACTGATTGTTGTTGCCTTATTCATTTTTTGGCGAACAGTACTGATGCATAATTTCGGATTAGTTCTGGCTATTGCGGGATTAGCCTCAATTATCGGCTTGGGATTATCTCCGAAGATTGCCATTGTTGCCCTTTTAGTCTTGTCCTTTTATGATATTATCGCCGTCTACAAGACAAGACATATGGTGGCGATGGCTCGTAGCATGATCTTAAGTGGTGCGCCCTTTGGTTTTGTTGTACCGATACAGTGGGCCGGTTTTTTTAATAATAAAGACGAGGCGCAGTCAAAGATTGGCGACAAATTTATGTTACTAGGCGCCGGCGATGTCGGTTTGCCAATATTATTGATGAGTTCGATAGTTCTCAGTTCAATCTGGTCCGGTATCATCGTTGGTTTATTTGCTTTAATTGGAGTATTTGCTACCCATCTATTATTCATCAATCAAGATAAACGAGAACCGATGGCTGCCCTTCCGCCAATTGCCACTTTTGCCATTATCGGCTATTTAATAACTATATTATTAAACATATAAAAATATATGAAATTAACTTTTTGTGGCGGCGCTAAGTCGGTTACCGGGTCAAACTATTTAATTGAGTCTGGTGAGACTAAAATAATTGTTGACTGCGGGCTATTTCAGGGATCAAAGTATGCCGAAGAATTAAATTATTCGCCCTTTGAATATAATCCATCGGAAATAGATTATGTTTTGATTACTCATAGCCATGCTGATCATGTCGGCCGATTCCCTAAATTATATAAAGATGGTTTTAGGGGCAGGGCCTATACTACGAGTGCAACCCTAGAGATGATTAGATGTGCTTTGCCAGATAATTTTGGACTGCTTAAGGAAGAGGCTATTAGAGATAATCATGATCCTCTTTTTTCTGAAGAAGATATGAATGCGATTTTAGGTATTACGACCGGAGTTAATTATCAGGAGCCAGTTATGTTAGGCGACTTTAAGGTAACATTTTTTGATGCTGGTCATATCCTCGGAGCGGCTATAATAAAATTAGAAGCAGAGGGTAAGTCTGTTTATTTTTCTGGGGACCTGGGCAATCCCCCGACGCCGTTATTAAACTATCCGTATATGCCCAAAGATGGCGATTATGCGATTATGGAATCAGCTTATGGCAGTCGCATTCACGAAGATCGCGGTCAGCGCCGAGAGATATTGATTGATGCAATTGTCCAGACTATAAAAAGAGGCGGGACGGTAATAATCCCATCGTTTGCCATTGAGAGAACCCAGGAGATGCTCTATGAATTTAATCAAGCTTTTAATGATAAGGAAATACCAAAGGTACCAATATTCGTAGATTCTCCATTGGCTATCAAGTTAACGCAGGTCTATAAACAATTTCCAGAATATTTCAACGCCAAGACAAATTACATAATCAATTCCGGGGATGATATCTTTGATTTTCCAGGATTACAATTTACCCAGACTTCGGCCGAGTCTAAAAAGATAAATGACGTCGTCGGACCCAAGATAATTATCGCTGGATCGGGTATGTCCAATGGTGGCAGGGTCCTATTCCACGAGAAAAGATATTTGCCAGATCCGGCGTCGCTGATATTGTTTGTCGGCTATCAAGTTGACGGAACATTGGGTAGAAAAATTTTAGATGGAGAAAAAGTCGTCAGAATAATGGGGGATACGGTTCCGGTGAATTGCCAAGTTTTGGCGATTGGCGGATATTCGGCGCATGCTGATCAAAATATGTTAACTGAGTGGGCTAAAGGTATTGCCAGCGGTGGTTATTTGAAAAAGTTATTTGTAGTTCAGGGCGAGGAAGATTCGGCGACTGCTCTTGCTCAAAGAATTAAAACTGAAACAGGCGTTGAAACAATTGTGCCTGGCGCATCTCAGTCGTTTGAACTCTAGCTCCGGCTAGCTATACTGAAGAGTATGGCACGAATTAAGTGTTCCAGAAACCATCTCCTCCAGACCGATAGTTATTTATCCCAGCTGATAAATACTATCTGCATGCTCGGTGTTTTGTTAAGACCCAGCCACTTTGTGGCTGGGTCTTAAACCTTCTTTATCGTGCCTACCGGCAGTAATGACTTGCCAAAACACCTGCGCAAGCTCTGAAGAGATGGTTTCTTGCGCTTGCCATCATTTATCCTATATATGTTGAAACGTATTTTATTTTGCCATAGTTGGCGATGGGCTAGGCATGGCTGGTCTGATTTGGATTGTTTGTGCTGTTATACTACCATCGGTATTAGTCTTGCCAGTAATGGTAACTGTTTTTCCAATTACTAAATCAGCAACAGTGCCATTGGTAAATTTACCTATTTCCACAGTACTAGGGAATAAGATTATCTTCGATCCGCCATCTTTTAGTTTGACGGTTATACTGGCCGTGTCCATGGAAAGAATATCTCCATTAATGAAGCTCATACCGTTTATTCCGCCACGAGCGCTACCCGCCATATTATTACCAAATTGACCCCTCTGTTGGCCTTGCCCAATATTGGCCAGTAAGCTTCTAGATTGACTATATTTCATACCGCTAAAAAATCCTAATCCCAAGCCTACGATTGCTATTATCGCAAACACAATATATTTGTTTCTCATGTTATTTTGTTATTTTTTTTATTATTCATAACGTAATGCTTCAATTGAATTTAATTTTGACGCTCTTTTAGCTGGATAATAGCCGAATACGATACCAATACCAGCCGAGACTCCGAATGCTAATAGAATGGAATTGACAGAGACTGATGTGGCAATGCCAGCAAAATACGATACGGCATAACTAACTAACCAGCCAACTATTATACCTATTACACCTCCGGTGAATGTTAGTACAATTGCTTCAGAAATGAATTGAAGATTAATATCTTTGCTTTTTGCTCCTATGGCTTTACGCAAGCCAATTTCGCGAGTGCGTTCAGTGACGGTTGTGAGCATCATATTCATAATACCAATACCACCAACAATCAATGAAATACTAGCTACAGCACCAAGCAATAAAGACAGAGTATCTGTTACGGAAGATGCGGTGGCAATAATGTCTGATTGATTCAATATACTAAAATCGGCCAGTGCCAGATCTGTAATTCTATGTCGATCAAGCAGTAAAGATGTAATATCAACCTGAACTTGAGTCATGGAATCTTGATCGCTAGCTTGAACGCTTATAGTACTAACATAGGTGCTACCCGCTAGAAAACGTTGCGCAGATGATATAGGAATAAAAACCATATCGTCAGGATTGCTAAAACCAGAACCACCTTTTGATTTGGTTATCCCGATAATCTTGAAATCAATTTTCTTGATTCTAATAGTTTGACCTATCGGATTGGCATCAATTCCAAAAAGATCATCCCGGACCGTTGGTCCAATTACGACTACCTTTGAAAGCGAAGAGTTGTTTTGATCGGAGATAAATGCGCCGTCATCAATCGTAATATTTCTAACGGAGGGATAAGCACTTGTTACGCCGACAACCTGAGTATTAGTATTGGTGCCCTTGGCTGTTATTTGATAACGGCCAGACAATTCTGGTGCTACGGCTGTAACGGAATTAACATTAGTTTGTATGGCATTACTATCGTCGATGGTTAGTGTTTGAGCGCTACCGCGACCAGCACTAATTTGAACTCCGGGTCCGCGCTGAGCTCCTGGCATAATGATTACTAAATTTGATCCGAGAGATTGAATGTTGGATTCTATGGTACCCTTTGCGCCTTGTCCAATGGCAACCATAGCTATAACTGATCCGATACCAATAACAATTCCAAGCATAGTCAAGCCAGTCCTAACTTTATTGGCCAATAGGGCGGAATATGTTTCCTCAAGTAGATCTACAGTTGTCATATTAGCTTATGTGATTAATTTTTCTTTTTGTCCTGTTTTGTTCGTCCTCAACAATTTCGCCATCACGAATGGTGATGATCCTGTCGGCATGTTCGGCGACATAACGTTCATGGGTGATTAATATGATAGTGCGTTTTTGTTTTTCGTTTAACTCTTGGAATGTATGCAGAACGATTTCTCCTGTTTTTGTATCCAAATTTCCGGTTGGTTCGTCTGCCAGGATTAAGCTAGGATTGTTAACTAAGGCTCTGGCAATTGCTACTCTTTGCATTTGTCCACCAGAAAGTTGATTTGATTGATGGTAAAAGTGGCTTTCGTCCATGCCAACATTTCTTAAAGAGGTACGAGCAATAGTTTCGCGTTGATTTTTCGGGATATCCGAATATATTAATGGCAAGGAAACATTTCTTAATACGGTGGCTCGGGGCAGTAAATTGAATGACTGAAATACAAATCCCAACTTTTCTTTTCTTATGTCAGCTAACTGATCATCAGACATACTAGAAACATCGTGGCCATCAAGTAGAAAGTGACCGCTAGTGGGCGTATCTAGGCAACCAAGAATATGCATTAAGGTCGATTTACCAGAGCCAGATGGTCCCATGATGGCCACAAATTCGCCATCTTTAATGATAAATGATACGCCTCCAAGAGCTGTAGTCTCGGCTACACCATTACGATAAACTTTAGTTATGTTTTTACACTCAATCATTATTAACGAGCACCTTCTATGGTGCGTATATTCATACTTCCCGTATTTCTTGTGCCAGTTCCAGGTATAAGATTATTCGTTGTAGTGGTTGTTGTTTTGGTTGAGGCACTAGTTATGGTTTTTGTGATGATAATATCACCTACGGCCAAACCATTAGTAATTTCAGAAAGTGTATCGGTGGTCATGCCCACTTGAACAACTTGTTGTCTGGGCGCCATGGATAGAACCGTACCTGATGAATTTGTTATGTTTTCTATGATCTGCTTGGCTTCATTTATGTCAGCCGGTATTTCCACATAGCTATCATCGCCGTTGGTTTTGATTGCCGAAGATGGAATTCCGATAACATCCTGTCGAACATTGGTAATAATGGCTGCCGATACACTCATGCCGGGTTTAATGCGATCGTCTTGCGTGTCAAATCCAATCTTTATAGCGTAAGTAACAACACCTTGACTAACAGTACCTAGGGCATCAATGTCTAATACTTCTCCTGTTATCGTGAGGTTGTTAATAGCATCAAAGCTTAGGGTAACTTTTTGGTCCAATTTGATATTAGCGATATCAATTTCATTAAGAGAAATCTCGGCAATTCTCTGCTTGGCAATATATGTAATTACCGAAGTACCAGAGGATACGCTGTCGCCTTTCTTAATGTTCAGCTTGGCAATTATGCCATCGAAGGGTGCTCGTATTAAATAATTGGCTAAATTATCCTTGGCATCTTGAAGGGCGGCTTCTTTTTGCTTAACCGCATTCTCTTGGCTAGATAAGTCTAGCGGATTTGATAATTGGGCATTACTCAAACTCATATTCGCATTTTTCAATGTTTGTGCGTCTGTTTCTAGGGAGTTCTTGATGATTGTTAGGTTGCCAATATGAGAATTTAGTTTGCCAATGTAGCTAGAAATATTATTTTGATATGTAGTAATTTGTGTCGGTATTGTCTGGTCAGGGGAATATACCTTAAGATCGGCAACTAAGGTGTCAAGCATATTCTGCTCACTCTTTGCTACTTGTGATAACGCTTTAACCGTTTCAAGGGTCTGGTTAAGTAATGTGTTGATTGTATCGGCACTGGCATCTCTATCCGTATTTCTATAATTGGTAAAGGAAATGTCATACGAAGCTTTAGCGGTATCATAATCTGTTTTTGAGCGTAACTGCAATGGTCTAAGATTATCGCGACCATAGCTACTACTTATATTCATGTATGCATCCACGTTTGATGTCCAGTTATCGCTGACTTTCTTGTCATAGAGAATTCCTCGAATGCCATCTGTAATTGAGGGCAGATCTAGAAAGGCTGCCGAAATTTTATTGTAACCATCTTCGTAGCCTTGTTTTATATCATTCGTAGCATTGACTATTGCATCTTGTAGTTTTGGAATATCCGTCTGTTGATTAAGTCGAAGTTTTTGTAGGGTTATCTGAGAATTTTCTAAATTAATTTGAGCATCTCGAACGGCCTTCTGTGCGTCAGATGAATTTAGTTGTGCAATAAAATTGCCTGACTTCATAGTTTGACCATTTGTAACACCAACGTAGAGAACATCACCAGAAACTTTAGGTTTGATGTCTACTTGATTAGAAACTGAAACCTGACCAGTACCTGATATTGAGCTAATGATTGTATTTTTTGCCACAGTTGACAGGACATATTTTGTTTCGACGGTTGTTCCGTGAAGTTTCTGATAGGAGTAATAGCTGATTAATAAAAACGCGCATAAGATAAATGCAGAAGTTTTCTTTCTGTTGACGATGAAATGACGGATAGTATTTATTAATTTAGGCATATTATTTTAGTAAACGAATTAATCTAGCAATAATTTGACCTTGGTCGTCTGGTTCTCCTATTATAACTATACTATCACCGAGTTTTAGGTCCGTTTTTAATATCTTGTCCCGTATATTTATAAATTGTGTTTTGTCGTCAGTGATAACAATTCTTTCTGTGTTATTCGGTCCGCTTATTATAATAGCTGGATCATCAATTCTAATAATAGTTCCGAAATTTCCAAAAGCACCCATAAATTGAGGAGTTCCTATGGGCATGCCCATTATAGCTCTACGCGGTCCGCCAAAGTTTTTATCATAATGCTCACTCCAGTCATAAGAGACTCGAGCTTTTCTGAAGCCAACTATCATCCCAATTTGAAATGAACTGACCAATAAAGTCAGACAAAATATGCCGATAATAATACCAATAAATAGCCTCGATTTGATAAATTGTTTAGCGTTCATATTATTTATTAAATTTTAATAATTTATTTATTTTATTCTTGGTTTCTAATAATTTATCATGATATACCACGATCACTCTAATTATCAAAAGAAGAATACCTAGAAAGACAAGGGATAGAATTAATGATAATCCTGGCACCGATTCTAATATAGAAAAGCTTACATCGCGAGCATACATAGAGAATAATGTTGGCTCATGAAGGACGAGGGCGATAAAAAGAAATAGCCCAGACTCAGTTATCTCCTTAATTACCAAGAAGATAAGAGAAATTAAGATCATTCCTGTAATTATTGAGAGAAGCTCTGAATTGACGATTATCTCTCGTATTGACTTAAGGCCTTGCTCGAGCTTAATCCGTGTTATTATTGACCCCAAAAGACCCCTTGGGGGCTTATACGATGAGGCTTGCTTATTATCTATATCCATAGTCTATAACTAATACGTTACAGCTATGATATTTGGTGCATAGACTAAATCTCTGACAAAATATTCCTCACTAATATTAATCCGCGTCGATAGCGACTTTTAACGGTATTCAGGGGCTCTTTTAGCTGTTGAGATATTTCACGAAAATTTAGACCTCTGAATGAGTGTAATTTAATAATTTTCGTATAGAGGCTAGGAACTTTGGCAAGTGCAAATAATAGCTCTCTTTGATATGCCAGATCTCGAACGTTTTTATGGGCATTAACGTCCTCTAGGTGCTCAATGTAGCCAGGATTATTTTCGAGAATAGTCGAGAATGGTATCGTCTTCTGATGGCTTCTCTGCCAATCAATCATTGAATTAGTCGCAATCATAAAGAGCCATGACTTGAAATGGCCTTCCGGGCGAAATGATTTTAGGCTCTGCCATGTCTTAACAAAGGTTTCCTGGGTAATGTCGTGAGCTGTATCTTTGTCGCCCACTCGCCTAAGGATAAAGCCATAAATATAACCAAAATACCTAGCAATCAAGGCCTCGAGTGCTTTTTCATCGTCATTTTTGAGATAAATACTTATTAGATTTTCATCAGAAATTTCATGCATCTTAAGATTTATGATAACACAATTTATTACAAATAAAACCTGGTCTAATTATGCAACTAGTATGTCTTCCGTTTACTTATTCTGGATTCGGATATATATTGTAGATAGTACTTTCACAGAGGCCATCATGAAAAGATTCCATGGCGGAGATAAGGCTCCACGAGGATACTATTTTTATTCTAAAAAACTAGATTTTGTAAATATAGTAGAAGATTATGGGATACTACCTGGCAGTCCGGATAGTACCTATTGGCCAGTAAAAACAATCAGAATGCTGATTATCATAGCTGTTATATCCGCGTGCTATATTATGTTTTTACCTTTTGCCGGCATCGCTATGGTTATGGGTGCTATTGTTTTTGCTGTGGTAGTTTTCTTTATACAGAAGGTTCTATGTCGAACAATGATGATGCTTTGTAGGGCAGAAAGTTGGCTATGTGGTATCTTATGTCAGAAATGTGGGCTCGGGTGTAATGAAGATTTCAGGATGGTCTGGCTAGCGTTTATTCTGTCATTAATATTCTTGGCCGGTTGGATGACAGGGATTCTTAGTCGGTAAACTCTGTTATAATTTTAGTAGGCGCCATATCGGCGCTTTTTGATTATTAAAAAAACCGCGCTTTGCGCGGCTGATATCTGCTCTATCGGTAATGCCAATTCTCGCATCCAGCGCGATGGCCCAGATTATTCATCGAGGGCTCCAGTAGAGGATATTTATTTAATAACCAGTGAGAAATATATCCTCGACACCTAATGACAAAATCAAGCAGTTGATCATTCTCTAGATACAAGAATGATCCAATAATACCTCGGCAATTTGGTGCGCCACAGAGACATTCAATGCGAGCATCGCTCGCTTCAGTCATGGCGTAATCCCACGTGAGCTCTTCGCCGGCTTTGATATTTCTCATGGTCACAATTTTGAAATATCCGACGATACCACAATTAGGGTTGCATGAATGGGCTAGATATCTAGCGATACCATCAATTTTACCGTCTCGCCAGAGATTCGGGCCGCACTGTATGGCGTGTCTGCCATCAAAGCCCGTATCACTAGTAGGCAGTAGGGATGCCTTTTCGGCCGGGGCAAAATCACCATCAAATTCAGCGATTAAAGTGCCAGCGAGAATATCTTTAAGCGCAAATACACCAAGACCATACGTGTGGGTCTCTCGTCGTTCAACATCGGGTAGATTCATAGATTTCCTCTGAAAAGTACTAATAAGAAACTACCATGTTAAGATCATGACGTCAATGAGAATTTGATAACTTCACGGTGGGCGAGTACAATATATTCATGAAAACATTGTATGTAGCAACAGTTGTTTTGATAGTGCTGATCGTGGCGGGTATTTTTATTTCAGCCCAATATAGAGATTCAAATACGTCTATTAATTATTTACCAACGCTAACTCCAATAAGTACTCCAAAATCTTTGAAGACACCGATACTAACATCATGTGGTAATGGTGGTGCCTGTACGTTTGCCCAAATTGCTACGCACAATACGCGTAATGATTGTTGGGTTTATTTAAGTCCAATTGATAAGGTTTATGACGTGACTAATTACATAAAGGATCCGGGTAAACATCCAGGCGGGGATGTTATTATTTCGAAGTGTGGTACCAATATCTATGATTATTTCACTACTGATGCCAATGGGGGCCGTAAGCATAGCAATAAGGCATTTAGTATATTAGACTCTTTTTATATTGGTCCCCTCAAAAAATAGATCATAGATCATGACCGATAATATAGAAAATGATTTTCATATGTCACCTATTAAGATTAAGAAATTTCTCATTGCATTGCTTTTTATAGTTAACATCGCGATCATCTTTATTATCTGGTCAAATGGATCTCGCTATTATATAAGCAATCCTTTCATCGGAGGCGGTATTTATATTGCGCTCGGAAGAATTACAGGTTTACTGGGCGAATATTTTCTATTAATGCAGTTGGTATTAATTGGTCGGATGCGTTGGCTCGAACATGTATTTGGATTTGATAAATTAAATCAGATTCATCGCTGGACTGGATATAGTATATTGGTTTTACTCTTGTCGCATCCGATATTATTAGTTATCGGCAATTCTATTGCTAACGGCGTTTCCTATTTTGCACAATTTGCCGATTATCTGGCGAATAAAGAAGATGTATTAATTGCTTTTGTCGGATTAATGATCCTGACTTATGTCGTATTTCTTTCGATTGTTGTTGTTAAGAGAAAACTGCGTTATGAAACTTGGTATTTTGTTCATCTGCTGACTTATTTGGCAATTGGTTTAGCATTGAGCCATCAATTTGAGACAGGAGATTTGCGCGAAGGCGTTTATCTTTATTATTGGTATGCTTTGAATTTCGTAATTTTCGGAATGATTCTAGCTTATCGTTTTTTGCGTCCTCTCGTTTTATTTACAAGACACAGGTTCGTTATTTATAATGTTGTTCAAGAATCTCATAATGTCTGGTCGTTATATATTACGGGCAGGAAGATTGATGATTTTAAATTCAAATCTGGTCAGTATGTTAATATAAATATTTTATCTAAGGGAATGTGGTATTCTCATCCTTTTTCTTTTTCCGATAGCTATAATGGTAAATATCTAAGATTTACGATTAAGAATTCAGGCGACTTTACCTCTTTAATTTCTGGAGTAAGGCCGGGTATGCACGTAATAATAGATGGCCCCTTAGGCCTGTTTGTCGATTCAATAGCAGGGCGCAATAAATTTTTATTTATCGCTGGTGGTATAGGTATTACACCGCTGCTATCAATGTCAAAATCTTTGGCTAGTAAGGGCGAAGACGTTATTTTATTGTATGGAGTAAGAAGTATCCAGGATTTGGTATTTAAAAATGAGATTAATGATCTTTGTAGTAGATCCACAAACTTTAAGGCCTACTATATTTTAAGTACGCCTGCTACGGGCTTTGATGTTGGTTATATTGACGAAGAAAAGATTAAAAAATTTGTACCCGATTTTAATATGAGAGAAGTTTTCTTATGTGGGCCACTGATTATGATGGAGGCGGTAAATAAATCACTAAAAAATATCGGTTTTTCCGATAAGAATATTCACTACGAAAAATTCTCTTTTTAGAAATAAAAACCATCCAAGTGGATGGCTAATGGGTCAGAAAACGAGAGATGATATAAGCGGTGGGCAGGGCGACCAGAGCAACAAACAATGCGATCGCGAATGCTCTAGCAACGAGCTTGTGATGATATTTACAGCTTTCTTTGCAAGACTCGCACATAACGATAAGAAGAATACGAAAGGCGACGTTCTCAATCCAGTATAGATCAGTCTTATTTTTTGTCTGATGATACCTATTTTCGATAAAACAAGACAATCGCATTAGTAAGTATGTGATGGTAAAAATAGTAACAAGGACAACGATGAAAACACTAATCATGAAGGCTAGGCCCATGGGTCCTCTCAGTAAAAGTGCTGATTATATCGTAATACTATCTCTGATAGAATCAAGCCCATATAGAATTATAGGACAGGAACAATCAATAACGTCGCACCATGTGCGACGTTATTGACATTAAGACCAATATCTATTTTTTACCTTTCTTTTTTCTGTTCTCTAAGAATAGCCTCTTTATGGCTAATCGTTTTTTGGTTTTATGAGAATGTGATTTTTTGTGATTGCTTTGTTTACTTAGTCCCGAATTTCTTTTGGCCATATTTTCTTATTAATTATAGACTTAGACTAACACAATATAGCACCGGTGGGAATAGCTGTTATGTCTGTAATAATTGAGTACTAAGCGCGGCTTAAATATGTAGGTTGATTAACTTATAAATACTAAACTAATTTGAAATGACTATAAAAAGATTATCTAGTATTGTCGCCATTTTTATCATTGTCGTTGTTATAATTAGCGTAGCCGTATTGTATAAGCAAGAGGGAAGAAGTGTGTCTGTAAATTCTCCAAGTATTACGCCTTCTTTATCTGAGAAGCCGGCTCCCATAACACCAGCGCCTAGTCTTTCACCAAGTAAATCACCGGTAGCTACATCAAGTTTATCACTTGCCGTGCCATTTACTCCGCAAGCTCCAACGGGAAACTGGGATCTACTTCATAATGAAGCCTGCGAGGAGGCTAGTGCCATCATGGTTGGAGCTTATTTCTCCGGAGATACCAGGAAAGTTATTCCCGCCATAGAGGTAGAAGAGGAAATCAGCACCTTAACTCAATGGGAAGAATCGCATTTTGGATATCACTTAGATACCACTGCCCTAGAAACTGCAGAAATGATTCGTTCGGTATATGGTCTCAAGGTATCCATTGTAAATAATTTTACGGAAAAAGAAATCAAAGAAGCTCTTTCGGCGAATAAAGTTATTATTATTCCGGTAAATGGCCGTAAACTTGGAAATCCTAATTATAAACAACCAGGCCCAATTTATCACATGTTAGTTATTCGTGGCTATACGGCTACAAAGATTATTACCAATGATTCTGGTACAAGAAATGGGGAGAACTATTCTTATTTATTTTCGACTATTAACAACGCAACAGCTGATTGGGACCACGCCACTAATACAATTGACGAAAGTAAATCGGTTATGATCGTAGTCTCTAAATAGATATAAAATTATGAGAAATATCTTTTTGAATCATAAATATATTATTGCGCTGATAAGTTTCGGTATTGTCGTGACCATATTCTCAATTGCAAGTGGGTCATTACCAGAAACGTTTCTTCTGGCTGTACCCTTTACTGATCAGGCCCCAACAGGTAGGTGGGATAGAAATGAAGACTGCGAGGAAACAAGTATTGCGATGGCCCATGCTTATTTTGAGGGGAATAGAGAGGATAAGTTAACGATAGCACTTGCTCAAGAATATATAGGCAGACTAAGGAAATGGGAAGCGGCTAATATCGGCTATAATGCTGATACCGGTGCCTATGCTACATCTAGTATGGCCGAGGGGACATTCGGTATGACAGTTAGACAGATAAGAGATTACACCGAGGATGATTTGAAAAAAGAATTATCTAAGAATCACGTGGTCTTATTGCCAGTTAATGCGCGTTTATTGGGCAACCCAACCTATCAAGAGTCTGGCCCGTTCTATCATATGATTGTTGTACGGGGCTATGATACTTCCGGATTTATAATAAACGATCCGGGTACTACTCAAGGTAATGGAATGTTTTATTCATTCGAGACACTCAAAAAGGCATCTGCAGATTGGAATAATTCCGCAAAAATTATGGACTCAACTATAAAAATTGCCCTGATACTCTCAAGATGATTTTACAACAAATTGCTAATTTTTTGTTTGTCTAAATAATAAAAAGAGCTCCTAGGCGGAGCTGTTATTGTGAAAATTGTCCAGTCCCAAATAACCAATCTAGATCGCCTTGGCCGAGAGTGCCTGGTCTGGTTGCCATGCCGGCTTCACGAAGGACTTTTTCTCCAAAATCTGTCATGCGCCATTGTTCTAGATTATATGATCTAAGATGTATCCTAATGCATCCAGAATCTTTTAATTCCTGAAACACCGTTATTTCAACCGACTTATCCCAGGGCACAGTAGCCGTATTGTTTAATGGCCAAAAATTAATTGGTAAATTTCTTAAAAAAACGGAACCTTCTTCTCCCATCATCTGTTGTAGAACCAATAAGGCTTGCTGGCTGAGCTTCATTTGGACGCTCTCTTTTAAAAAACTTATGTAAAATTAATATAGTAATAGAGATATGTCAACTGAATAAGATATGTTGTTGTATTAAAAAGGCCGACATAGTCGGCTTAATTTTATGAAAAATTATTCTACTGGTAAAATCTCGTGTAATTTACCATCTTCGACTCCTAATCTTTTGAGGCCAGAAATAAGCGGTTTGCCGCGTTGAGTCGTTTCTCTAAGAAGGGCTGTTGAGATTTCATCGTCGCCTTGTATTCTTAGTGAGTCTTTCTCTAGAACCACAAAATCATCATCTTTTAATCTAGAACGTGGACCGCTTTCTTGTACTTTTAAGACTAATGGTGATTCTTCTACGACTTCAGCAATATATACCCGAAATGACCAAGTCATCCATATCACGAGTAGATCTCCAACTTTTTTTGAAGCCCTAGTCTGAGGTGTCTCACTTAGCATCATCTTACCTCAAAGAACAAACTGACAACAAGATATTATGCTTTTAAGTAGGGTTCCAGTGTCTTCGAAAATTGAATGAGATTTTAGATAATAATAAGTGCCATTCTCGAAATATATGCTAAGATATTAGTAGATCTTTTAGAAATCTGTGAGGCAACAATGAACATAGGCCCCCTCGTTCTCGTAGTCATCTATTGGATAATCTGCATATTGGCAGGCTTCATGATAGCTCAGTTAGCCTCTTTGGCTACTACTATATATCTTCATCGTGGTACGACTCATCGGGCAATAACTTTCCATCCTTTCTTGGAATTCTTATTTCAATTAGATTTATGGCTAACTACCGGTATAAATAGAAAAGAGTGGGAGGCGGTCCACTTATGTCACCATGCCCATGCTGACGTGGAAGGTGATCCGCACAGCCCTCTTATTCTTGGTTTCTGGAAAGTCCAGTTATTCAATGCTTTTTTCTATTGGCGTGCAACACGAGACCCAAAAGTCTTATGGTATGCACGGCATCGTCGGCCAGTTGGTTTTGAAAAGATTATCTCCAGAATTAAGGGTTCTGGGCTCATCGGGCTATCTATTGGTGTAGTTTTGCTCTGTTTAGCCCTTGGAATAAAAACAGGCCTGATTATCGCTTTCTTTCACACCTTGTTCTATGTATTTTTCTTGAATAATCTAGTCAATGGCTGGTGCCATTACCGAGGCTATAAGAATTATCCAAAAGTTGTTGCTTTTAACAATAGATTTATCGCTTGGATTACAATGGGGGAGGGCTTGCACAACAATCATCACCATTCTCCCACTAATCCCAAACTTTCTCACCGTCCGGATGAATTTGATCCGGGCTGGGCAATTTTAAAAAAACTTATTTCTCTCGGCCTTGCTCGTATAGAGAGGCCAGATAAAGTTTAAGCCGACTAATCGTCGGTTTTTTTTGTTATAACTTGTATTAAATAATAAGAGTGGTTGGATTAAGTCTAGAATGAATCATCTTTTCTCTTGGTATTAAAAAGGCCGACGCTAGTCGGCGGTATACTAATTAGTAATATAAATTAACTCCGAGTATTGTTAGACTTTTCTCTCCAACTAAGAATTATAAATAACAATCCAATGCAGATAAACAATAGGCCACTAGATGCGTGTCCAGACAATGTTAATATAGCACCCGCGACAAAAAACAACCATCCAATGATAGCCATCGCTCTTCTCCTAGAAAGAACATAAAATTAGAATACTATCTTTTTGGTGTATTTGTCAACTTTTATTATTAAAAATAAAAGTCCCGAGGGTGGGGTGGAACCCCTCCCTCGGGACACTGGTAGTCATCACGTGGATGACTGCCGAACGAAGCTGACGCGGTTAGTATAGAACGGACCGACGAGCTGGCCGTCCTTACGGCCGTAAATCTGCTCGCCTCCCCCACAACAGCCGTGGGTGAATTCCGTCACTCGGAATTCACCGGTGCCGATACGGCTCACGATGGAGCCAATTTCGATTCTGCTGTCGACTCTTGATCGCTGTGGCATGTGCGTCACTCCTCTTCTTGGAGGTAGGTCAGGTATTCCCTGGCTACCTCGATAATCCGTGAAACGTCTCCGACCTTGTTGGCGTAGCCGAATGAGATTCGGATGCTTCCATTGGGCGCTGCGTCGTATTGCGGCTGGTTGGGGTCGACCACGAAGCCGTAGATGCGTTCGTTGGCTCCGGGGTTGCAGAAGTCGCCCGCCCGAACGTGTACTCCACGCTCGGAAGCGAACTCTTCAAACTTTCGCACCCTGACGTACTCGTCGCCCTTTCGGACGGCGCAGGCCACGGTGTCCGCACCGCGCGGACTGTGGATGATGAACGAAGCGTTGCCGATCTTCAATTCTTGAAGACCGTCATAGACCTGCCTCGATAGTGTCATGACATATCGCTGCCGGTTGCCGAGGCCTTCAAGGAACGTCAGACCATTGATGATCGCTGGGATCATCTGGAAACTGATCGTACCATCTTCGAACTTGCTGGCACCGAGATCGTGAGTGAAGTAGTCCGAGACGACGGATACCATGCCAATGGAACCGCCAGCGAACCACTTCTTATCGAGCACCGTGTAGGCGCTCTTCTTGATGATCAGACAGCCCAACCCGGTGGGGAATCCGAACATCTTGTAGAACGATACCGGAACGAAATCCGGTTTCACCTGACCCAAGTCGAGGCGGCAGTTTGCGTTATACGCGGCGGCGTCCAACAGGACGTACCAGCCACGTTTTTGTGCCATCTCGACGAACTCGAGCGGATGAAGTGTTCCCGAATAGTTGCTCTTCGCCGGGTAGGCGAAGAGCTTGTTGCCTTCCTCCGTGCGAGGGAAGTCGAGCATACGCACCAACGCACCTTCGTCGATTGTGAGATCGGCGTTGATGGGTGCGTAGCGCACCACTCCTCCGTCACGACGTGCAGTTTCCCGCAAGCCGTTGACCGAGTTATGGTTGTCCGCGGTGAGCAGAAGCTCACCGCCCCGAAACACGAAGTGTTCGAGGATGCGGATTGCGCCCGTTGCATTGGGCGTGAAGACCACGTCGTACTCGTTCGCCGAAGCGTTGAAGTACGACAGGATCTTTTCGCGAGTTGCCGCCACCATGTCAGAGGCGGTCTGCGAAGCCCGATGCGACGAATGTGGATTGCCCAGCAAGTGCGACGTTAGAAACGTCGCGTACTTGTTGATTAGCGATACTGGAGGGAGCGCTGCTCCCGTCCAGTCCGCGTATACTTCGCCTTCCCTCAACTGAGGGAACTCCGATGCCCTGTCGATTTTCATGCTCAGTTCCCTCCAGAAGGAAGAAAACGCGTTAATCTTATTGTGAAGGTCCTCGCCTAATCACTATACCTATAATTATAGCATATAAGCACATAAACGTCAACTAATCCAAGCTCCGCCTCGCTTTCACTAAAAATACTGCCTAAATTGTAGTATTTTTTGATGTCCTATCTGTGGCATATATAAAAAAGACGACCGTCTGGGGTCGTCAATTTTCGGATAATACTCGCTACTTTTACGAAGTTTTCAGAATGCCAGTGAAATGATGGTGTCTAAAAACTAGATCGTTTCTTTTAGCCAGTTCTTGCCACCAAGGTAAGAGATCGATATCCATAAGAAGCGTGCAAGATGGGATAGCGTCAATGATCCGTTTCTCCCACTCGGGAATATTGCTGAGACCTAATCCTCCGCCGACAACTAACCCTTTGCCGCCCTCAAAAATATTGAAAGAGTACGAATCATTGTCTGTTCTCCAGACATAACCAAAGAGCTGGGGCATCGGATGCAATTTTCTTCCTGGATCAGCATCGATCATGAACTTAAAAGAAATAATGCCCGTTTCTTTTACGGCATCGGCTGTGATAACCAAGATATCTCTGGTTTCTGGCGACGTGTCATTCATAGAAACCTCCTGAGACAAAAATGAACCTAACATAAAATACCACTTACGCGGTATTTGTCAAATAGACGTTTATTTCCGTAAGACGTATTAAGAATCGTGAAATGAGGGGAGCTGTCGGGAAATTTGCCGGTATATGATATAATATGATTATGAAAAAACAAAAAATTATACTCTTTGCCGTCTTGGTATTTCTGGTACCGGCGGTGGTCTTTGGTGCGACATTTAAAGGCGGAAATAATCCAGGCGTCGGATCATCAGAAACAATAAATGATGATCTGTATATCGGTGGTAATAGTGTATCGGTTACCGGCGTAACAATGGGAGACCTTTTTGTAGCCGGACAATCCGTACTTGTAAGTGGTCAAATTCGCCAGGATCTCTTTGCCGGTGGGAATAACGTTACTATAATTGGCAACGTTGGCGATGATGTCAAAATTGGCGGTAATACCGTTCTCATTCAAGGCGGAGTTGGTGGTGATGCTATGGTGGGTGGCAATCAAATCATGATTTCAGGCGGACAAATAGGGGGCGATCTATTGGTTGGGGGTAGTGTAGTTTATGTAGAGGCGCCTGTGCAGGGAAAGGTTCGTATAGCGGGTGCAACAG
>Ga0209000_1000160_pt1 | contig 87292 bp, 76 predicted proteins | sample RifGroD2_FD_183998 | JGI IMG/M metagenome (GOLD analysis project Ga0209000, IMG submission 183998) | Groundwater microbial communities from Rifle, Colorado, USA - Groundwater D2 (SPAdes) (version 2) | ecosystem: Environmental > Aquatic > Deep subsurface > Groundwater | place: Rifle, Colorado... | reverse complement strand
GGGGGGGGGGGGAGCCATAATTATGGCTCGCGCAGGGATTCGAAAGGCGGAGCCGCGCGTGGAGCAAAGCGACACTTTCTTGCCCAGCAGGCCGCAGCGGCGAGCAGGGGTCGCGGGCGCCGAGGAGCGACGGCGACGAGGCGACCTGTGACCGAATCCCTTCCTCTCCGAATTCTTTTACCAAAAAATCCGGGTGTCCGGGCGGAAACGCGGGATGCGAAGTCCACCCCGTAAGATTGTCGGACTTAAAAAAAGAATCCCCCGATAAGGGGGATTTTTTATTTGACAAGCCCCGGCGGATTATGTAGATTTGAAGAAACCCCTAAGGCATTATCTATATATCATCCATGGGGGGCAAGTTAAGGAGGACGTAAAACTAATGAAGAACAATAAAAAGGGCTTCACCCTGATAGAGCTCATGATCGTCGTCGCCATCATCGGTATCCTGGCTGCCATCGCCATACCGAAGTTCGCCGACCTCATCAATAAGTCCAAGGAAGGCGCCACCAAGGGCGCGCTCTCCTCTGTGCGCAGCGCCATACAGGTGTATTACGGCGACAACGAAGGCTGGTTCCCGGCTGACGAGCTGGAGAGCCTGACCCTGAACGCCAAGTACATCGGCGAGATCCCGGTGGCCAAACTGCCCGGCACCACGCATACCGACATCAACACCGTTACTGGCATCGCTGACAGCGGCGCTACCGGCGACGGCGGCGGCTGGGCGTATTACAACGACACCGAAGAGAGCGTCACCTGGGGCAACCTGCAGGTCAGGTGCACGCACGAAGACATAAAGGGTCGCGGTAGCGACACCATCTTCACCCCCTGGTCCACCTTCTAATACAAGGTATACCCGAAAAAGAACCCCGCGTCTTACGGCGCGGGGTTTTTTTATCTCCGGCCAATTGTTAGAATATACCCATGTCCATAGTATTGCTAGCTTTCGTCCTGGGCCTGCTGTTCGGCAGCTTCCTAAATGTCTGCATATCCCGTCTGCCCAAGGACCAGTCCATAGTCTTCCCGCCGTCCCGCTGTCCGAAATGCCTGGAGCCTATCAAGCCGTACGACAATATCCCAGTGCTTAGCTATATGCTGCTGCGCGGGCGCTGCCGCTCCTGCGCCGAGCCCATCTCCGCGCAGTATCCTTTCGTGGAACTGCTCACGGGCGTGCTGACCGCGGTGTTCGCCGCCAGGTGGTGGGGCAACCCGGGCTGGCTGGCCGTCAGCCTGCTGGCCGTCTACGTACTCATCGTGGTCAGCGTCATAGATTTCGAGACGATGATGATCAACGACGCGTTCTCGCTGGCGCTGTTCGCTCTGGGCATCGGCGGCAGTTATTTCAACCCGCACCTGGACGGCGGCTGGGGCGCGCGGCTGGCCGCCTCGGCCGGCGGAGCGGCGGCCGGCGCGGGCTTCATCTGGGGGCTGGCGCTGCTGGGCAAGAAGATCTACAAGAAGGACGCGGTGGGCGAGGGGGACATCTTCCTGATGGGCGGTATCGGCGCGCTATGCGGCTGGCAGGGCGTCTTCACCGCGGTCATCATGGCCTCCTTCTTCGGCTCGGTATACGGCGTCAGCCTGCTGCTGCTGAAGCGCGCCGACCGCATGTCTCATATGCCTTTCGGCCCCTTCCTGGCGCTGGGCGCAGTGATAAACCTCTACCGCCTGGTGCGGCCCGAGGCCTTCTTTCTGGCGCTGCCTTTCTGACGGGCGGCCGCTCTTTTTGCCTCGGGCCTTTTGAGGATGGCGGATTTTTTTGTATACTATAGGTCCTGTAGTTTTGATCTTTATTTCTTGGTTGGGTGGCTGAGCGGTCAAAAGCAACGGTCTGTAAAACCGTCGGGCTACGCCCTACATAGGTTCGAATCCTATCCCAACCATACCTTATCGTTTTAAGCGCGGGTGGCGGAACTGGCAGACGCGCACGGCTCAGGACCGTGTGACCGAAAGGTCTTATGGGTTCAACTCCCTTCCCGCGCATATTTAAGCCCCAACGGCAACGTTGGGGCTTTTATATTTGTCGCGCAGGCCCTGCCGGCTGACCGGAACGCAAAATAGGCATTGCGCGGTCCGGCTCGTCGCTCGCTCATAGAGCGTGCGCGGCGGAAGAGGGCCTGCGGTCCTCCGCCGGCGAAGAACTCGCTCGGCACGCAGTGCCTCGCTCAGACATTCTTCGCCGCCGCCTTAATGATAGGCGGTCCGCTTCGGACCTTGGCCCTGCGCACTAAAATCGCTCCCGACGAGCCGGACCGCGCTGTTGTCCTGCCAGCCAGCCATACTTGCGCTCCTATTCCATCGTTGTGAAATAGTATAATTATTCAAGCGGCTATTAATAAAACTTATACTTCCTTACTGGAGAATCTATGTGCCTCGCCGTCCCCGGGAAGATACTTTCCCTCAAGAACAATAACGCGGAAGTGGATTTCAGCGGCGTCCGGCGCCAGGTCTCGCTGGACCTGGTCCCCGACGCTAAGAAGAACGATTACGTGCTCGTCCACGCTGGCTTCGCCATACAGGTGCTCGAGCCCAAAGAAGCGGAGGAGACGCTGAAGATCTTCGCCGAGATCTACGGCAAGGACCACGCCGACGCCTCCGGGCCGCTGGGGCATACCAACCCATGAAAAACTCCGACCGCTTCTCTTCGCCCCTCTGGCGCGACCGCGCCCTCGGCGCCGCCGCCGTAGCCGAGATGGAAAAACTGGCCCCGCGGGCGGCCGCCCTCACCGGCGGGCGCGTCAATTTCATGGAGGTCTGCGGCACTCATACCATGGCCATAGCGGCCAGCGGCATGCGCAAGCTTTTTCCGCCGCAGCTCAAGATGCTTTCCGGCCCCGGCTGCCCCGTCTGCGTCACTTCGCAGGGGGATATAGACCGCGTGCTGGCCCTCGCAGAGCTGCCGGGCGTCATCATAACCACCTTCGGCGACATGCTCAAGGTGAAAGGCTCCAGGGGCCTGGACCTGCACGCCATGCGAGAGCGCGGCGCCGACATCCGCGTGGTGTACTCGCCGCTGGACGCGGTGGAACTGGCCGCGGCCGAGCCCGCGCGCCAGGTGGTCTTCATCGGCGTGGGCTTCGAGACCACCGCCCCCGTCATCGCCGGCGCCGTGGCGCGCGCCAAGGCGGCCGGGCTGAAGAATTTCTCGTCCACCGCCTTCTTCAAGCTGGTCCCGCCCGCGCTGGAACTGCTGCTTTCCGATCCGGAGAACCGCATACACGGCTTCATGCTGCCGGGCCACGTGAGCGCCATCATCGGCCTCGAGCCCTACCGGTTCGTCGCCGAGAAATACAAAGTGCCCTGCGTGGTGACCGGCTTCGAGCCGCTGGATATCCTCACCGGCGTCAACATGCTGCTGCGGCAGGTAGTCTCCGGCAAGGCCCTGGTGGAGGACGAATATTTCCGCGTGGTGCGCAAGGCGGGCAACCCCGCGGCCCAGCGGCTTATGGCCGAGGTCTTCACCGTGTCCGCCGCCTCGTGGCGCGCCATCGGCACGGTGCCGGCCACCGGCCTGGAGTTCTCCTCGGCCTACGCCGGTTTCGACGCGGTCAAGCGCTTCAAGATCCCCTACCGCGACGCGCCGGAGCCCAAGGGCTGCCTGTGCGGCGGGATCCTGCTGGGCAAGGCGCTGCCGCCCGACTGCAAGCTGTTCGGCAAGGTCTGCACGCCGTCCAACGCGGTCGGCCCCTGCATGGTGTCGTCGGAAGGGGCCTGCGCCGCCTGGTTCAAGTACGGAGCCTGACATGAACATCGAGACCTTGAAGGTTTTCAGGGACCTGGCCGACACCGGCAGCTTCTCCAAGACCGCGGAACTCAACTACGTGTCGCAGTCCGCCGTCAGCCAGCAGGTCAAGAAGCTGGAGCTGGTGCTCAAGTGCAAGCTCTACCACCGGCAGTCGGGCCGCATCACGCTGACGCCCTGCGGCGAGAAGTTCTACGACGCCGCCCGCAAGGTGGCCAGCGTTTACGACGGCGCGCTCAAGACCATCTGCGCGCTGGCCCGCGACAAGCGCGGCGACGAGATCCGGATCTCCACCATCTACAGCGCCGGCACCTACATCATCCAGAACTACATCCGGCGGTTCCTCGCCCAGACCCCGGGCGCGCGCATCAGCGTGGAATACCGCCAGTTCTCCCAGATCTACTCCGACGTTTCGTCGGGGAAGGCCGACTTCGGCTTCCTGGCCTGCCCGTACCGCAAGTGCGCGGGGCTGGCCATGCTGCCGGTGGCCAAGGACGAGATGGCGCTGATCGCCGGCTCCGGCTCGCCGCTGGCCGGGCGCAAGTCCGTCACCGTGAGCGAACTCGCGGAGCTGGACTTTATTTTCTTCGACCGCGCTTTCCCGTCCCGGCGCTACATAGACGCCTTCCTCAAGAGCCGCGGCGTCAAGCCGCGCGTGAAGCTGGAGCTCGACAACATCGAGACCATAAAGACCGCCGTGGCTTCCGGGGCCGGCGTCTCGCTGCTGCCGCGCACGGCCATCCGCGAGGACGAAAACGGCATTACGCTGCACGCGCTCAGGATCTCGGACGCGGAGTTCCTGCGGCCGATCTACCTGGTCCACAGCCGCAGCCGGAAGCTTTCCGACGCGGCCCGCAAATTCCTGTCGGTGTTCGACGCCCCTAAAAAGGCGCAGGGGAGGTCCTGATGGCTGTACTCGACAAAGTGGTGCTGGCGCACGGCAGCGGCGGCAGGTTGAGCCGCGAACTGGTGGAGCAGGTGTTCCTTAAGAGCTTTTCCAACCCGGCGCTGGCGCCGCTGGAGGACGCGGCCGAGGTGAAGATCCCCGGCGCCACGCTGGCTTTCACCACCGATTCCTACGTGGTCACACCGGTGGAATTCCCCGGCGCCGACATAGGCCGGGTGGCCGTCTGCGGCACCGTCAACGACCTCGCGGTCAAAGGCGCGCGCCCGCTGGCGCTCTCGGCCGGCTTCATACTGGAGGAAGGTTTCTCCGGGGCGCTGCTGACCCGCATAGCGGCCTCCATGCGGCGCGCGGCCGAGGAGGCCGGCGTGAAGATAGTGACCGGCGACACCAAGGTGGTGGAGCGGGGCAAGGCCGACGGCGTGTTCATCAACACCTCCGGCGTGGGCCTTATTCCCAAGGGGCGTTCGCTTTCTTCGGCCTTTGTTAAGCACGGCGACGTTATTATAGTCAGCGGAGGCCTGGCGGACCACGGCGTGGCCGTGATGAACGCCCGCGACCGCCTGGGCCTGCAGGGCGGCATAAAGAGCGACGCGGCCCCGCTCAACGGCCTGACGGAGGCCGTTCTCAAGGTTCCCGGCGTGCGCGCTATGCGCGACATTACGCGCGGCGGCCTGGCCACGGTCCTGAACGAGGTCTCGGGGGCCTGCCGGCTGACGGCCGAGGTCGAAGAGAACTCCGTTCCGGTTTCCGCGGCTACCCGCAACGCCTGCGCGCTGCTGGGGCTGGACCCGATGTACGTGGCCAACGAGGGGAAGATAGCGGTCTTCACGGCGGCGGCGGCGGCGCCGGCGGCGCTGAAGGCCATGCGCGCCCACCGCTACGGCAGGGGCGCGGCTATCGTCGGGCGCATGGTGAAGGAGAAGAAGCCGCAGGTGCGGCTGCTGACCTCTATCGGCGGCTCGCGGATCATGCTGATGCTCGAGGGAGAACAGCTGCCCCGCATTTGTTAAATGAAAAAGACTTTGTTTTGGATCTTGAGTTTTTTGATAACGCTGGGGTTCGCCGTGTTCCAGCGGGCCACCGGGCCCACCTACCCGGTTAAGGGCTCGCGGGTACAGGCGGCCGGCGCCGAGCTGTCCTCCTACCGGCTGCCGCGAAGCTGCACCGTGGCCGGCGGCGACTGCGTGATAAAGATAAAAAGCGCGCAGCCTCTGCAAGGCTATTTGCTCTGGAAGCGTTATAAGACTCCCGACGAGCCGCAGCGCCTGGACCTGGGCTACAACAACGGCTGGCTTTTCGGCTCGCTGCCCGACCAGCCGCCGGCGGGCAAGCTCGAGTACCGGACTTTCGTGCGCACGGCGCAGGGGGAGACGGAACTTACCGCCAAGCCGCTGGTGACGCGCTTCAAGGGGGCGGTGCCGGGCTGGGCGCTGATCCCTCACATCGTGCTGATGTTCCTGTTCATGCTGTTCTCGGTGCGCATTTCCCTTACTTCCGCTTTCGGGGCGGCCCCGGTCCGGCATTCGGTGCCGGCTACGGTGGGCTTCCTGCTGCTGGGCGGTTTCGTCTTCGGGCCTATAACCCAGCATTATGCCTTCGGCCAGGCCTGGACCGGCTTCCCTTTCGGTTACGACCTGACCGACAATAAGACGCTGCTGATGCTGTTCGCCTGGCTGCCGGCGCTGTGGGCCGTGCTGAAGGAGAGGCCCGCGCGGCTCTGGCTAAATATCGCTTTCGCGGTGACGGCCGCGGTGTATTTGGTGCCCCACAGTATGTACGGCAGCGAGCTGGATTATAAGAAAGGCGAAGTGGTGACCGGGAAATAAAGTGGCCCCCATCGTAAGGAAGAAAATTCTGGTAAAGGGCGTCGTGCAGGGCGTCGGTTTCCGCCCGCACGTCTATAAGCTGGCGGCCGAGTACGCGCTGGGCGGCTGGGTGCGCAACGACGCCTCCGGCGTCACGATTGAGGCCGAGGGCCCCGGCCCCGACGTGGAAGCGTTTATCAGGGACCTCGACGGGCGCCGCCCCGCCGCCGCCAGGGTGGATTCAGTGGTCAGCCGCGCCGTAGCCCCGGTCGGGGGCAAAACCTTTGCCATTACTAAAAGCGGGGGAAAAGCGCCGGCGGCGGCCATCATCCCCGCCGATCTCGCGCTCTGCTCCGACTGCCGCCGGGAACTGCTGGACCCCGCCGACCGCCGCTACCTGTACCCGTTCACCAATTGCACCAACTGCGGCCCCCGCTTCACCATAGTCAAAAGCGTGCCTTACGACAGGCCGGCCACCACGATGGCCGCCTTCAAGATGTGTCCCGACTGCCTGCGCGAGTACGGCGACCCGCTGGACCGGCGCTTTCACGCCCAGCCCAACGCCTGCCCGGTCTGCGGCCCTTCGGTGACCCTGGACCTCGGCGGGAAAACCATTAAAGGACCGGCCGCGCTGGAGCGGACGGCCGCCCTGCTGGCCGCGGGGCGCATAGGCGCCCTGCAGAGCCTCGGCGGCTTCCCCCTGGCCTGCCGCGCCGACTCGCCGGCCGCGCTTAAGAAATTACGGTCCGCCAAGAGCCGCCCGCACAAACCTTTCGCCGTCATGGTCCCGTCGCTGGCGGCGGCGCGCAAGCTGTGCCGCATCTCGGCGGCGGAGGCCGCCGCGCTCACTTCCACCGAGGCCCCGGTGGTCATGCTGCGCCGCAGAGGCGGGGAGTATTCCGAGCCGGCGCCGGGGCTCTCGCGGCTCGGAGTAATGCTGCCCTATACCCCGCTGCACGCGGCGCTGTTCGCGCTGCTGGATCGGAATGGTTTCGCGGGGCCGCTGGTCATGACCTCCGGCAATTTCCGCGACGAGCCCATCTGCAAGGATAAGCCCGAGGTGGCGGCGCGGCTCCGGGGCGTGGCCTCCTTCACCCTGTACCACGACCGGCCCATACATAACCGCGCCGACGACAGCGTGGCTTTCGAGGCGGCGGGGGAGATCCGCCTCGCCCGCAGGGCGCGCGGCTATGTGCCGGCGGCCGTAAAGCTGGCCGCGGCCGGCCCGTCCGTAGCGGCCTGCGGCGCCGACCTGAAGAACACTTTCTGCCTCACCCGCGGTTCCGAGGCTTTCCTGTCCCAGCATATCGGCGACTTGGCCGAGCCGCAGAACCAGGCTTTCTTCGGCGAGACGCTGGCCAATATGCGGCGGCTGCTCAAGGTCTCCCCGGCGCTGGTCGCGCATGACCTGCACCCCGACTACGCCTCCTCGGCCCTGGCGCGCGCCCTGCCCGGGCGCAAGGTGGCCGTGCAGCACCATGCCGCCCACGCCCTCAGCGTGGCGGCCGAGCACGGCCTCAGCGAGCCGTTCATCGCCCTGGTCTGGGACGGCACCGGTTACGGCACCGACGGCAAGATCTGGGGCTCGGAGCTCCTGATCGTAGACCGCAAGACCTGGTCCAGGGCCGGCCATCTTAAATATTTCCGGCTGCCCGGCGGCGACGCCGGCGCCCTCAAGGCCTGGCGCCCGGCGCTGGCGCTGTTCAAGGACGCCTACGGCGCCGGGTGGAAAAAGAGCACGGGGCGGCTGTTCGCGGGGTTGCCCGCGGCCGAACTGCGTACCGTGGACCGCATGACGGACGCCGGGGTTAACTCCCCGCTCACCTCCAGCATGGGCCGGCTCTTCGACGCCTTCGGCTTTATCGCCGGCGTCAGGGCGGAGGCCACCTACGAGGCGCAGGGCCCCATGGAACTGGAAAGCCTGCTGCCGGCCAGGGCCGCCGGCGCCTATAAGTTCGAACTGCGCCGCGAGGCGGGCCTCCTGGAACTGGATCCCGCGCCGGCCATAAGAGCGGCGGTGGGCGACCGTCTGGCCGGCAGGCCGCCGGCCCTGATCTCGGCGCGCCTGCACTCCGGGCTGGCGCTGGCGGCCGCCGGCTCCGTAGAGGCGGCGGCGCGGGCGCGCGGCCTGAAGACGGTGTGTCTCTCCGGAGGCGTGTTCCAGAACCGCGCGCTGCTCGAGGGCGTCACGGCGGCCCTGCGAAAAAAAGGCTTCACGGTATATTCCAACCGCCGGGTGCCCGCCAACGACGGAGGCATCGCCCTGGGCCAGGCCTGGTACGCCCTGCGCGGCTATAGCTGAAGGGGACGCTGCTTCCTATCTTCCTAATTGTCTGCTGGCTTGAAAATTCTACAGATAGCGCAACCGCGCCGAAAGGTTAGGAAGATAGGAAGCAGCGTCCCCTGCCTGGCCAGTCGCCGGGGGACAAAAAAACAGCCCTTCTTTCGAAGGGCTGTTTTTTATTTCAGCGGCTCTGTCTTACTTCGCGGTCAGCCACTGCATGAACTCGTCCCACTTGCCTTCGCGCGACCAGGCCAGTTCGCTGTAGTCCGCGTCGAAGCTGTAGCCGGGCAGGTAGACGCCCAGGCCGTAGGCCTTCTCGAACTTGGCGCCGGTGGTGCCGTTGTCGATGAGCACCTTGTCGTAGAAGTGCTTCATCGTCTCCGCGGTCTTGGCCTTCAGGGCGGCGTTCTGCGTCCTGGCGTGCACCAGCTCCATGAAGTTGGTCAGGTCTTTGGACCCGGCCCCGCCGAAACCGACGGCCGCGTCGCGGGCCGCGGTCAGCACGGCCTTGTCTTCCTTCATCGCGAGTTCGGCCCACTGGTCCAGCAGCTGGCGGTACTTGGCCAGGCCGGAGGTGCGGATGGCGCTCTGCGTGGTGGCGGTGCCCTTGGGCGCGTAGAAGGCCTTGTAGCCCTGCACGGCCGCGGCGGCCATCACGTCGGGGGTCAGCCCGGCCTGGTTGGAGTGCACGCGCGAGAGGAACTCGTTATAACCCCAGCCGTCGCCGGGCTCGTTCTCCTCGGACCCCACGGTGATCCTGGCGGTGTCCTTGAGCTCGTAGGCCACTTCGGCCATCTGCATCAGGCAGGCGTCGGAGGCGTAGATGTCCACGCCGCCCATCTCGCGGATGGCCTGCGCCAGCTGCGGGGTGGAGATGTGGTTGTTGGTCTCGTCGTCGTAGGAGATGCCCTTCACGGCGGGGAACAGGTCCAGGCCTTTCTCCCAGCCGGAGCCGTGGTTCCAGCCGATGAGCATGTATTTCTTGGCGGGATAATTAGCTTTCACCCATTTGCCGAACTCGGCGAGCTGCTTCCAGTCGCCCATGTCCACGGAGCCCAGGTCCTGCAGGAGCGTGGAGGAGAGCGACGCGTTGTCGCCGTCCTTGACGATGAGGTAGCGGCGCGTACCGGTCCAGTCGGTGGAGGCGTCCTTGGCGTTGCGCATCATCATCGGGGGCATGTTCCAGCCGGGGTTGGGCCAGCCGGGATGCGGCACGGGGGAACCGTAGCCCCAGTCGTCGTAGTAGCCGCCGCCGGGATAGTCGGGGTAGGAGGGCTCGCTGTACTTCATGCGCGCCGACTGGGTGATGATGTTGATATTGTCGGTGGGCCCGAAGACTTCCATCTCGTTCATGTCCTGGATGACATAGCTGGAGAGGTTGTTCTTGCCGTTGATGAAGACCATGATGGTCCATTCTTTCACGGTCCGGGCGTCCCGCGGGGCGGACGGGGCGGGGACGGAGACTTCGGACGACTTGGCCTGCGCGACGATGTCCTTAACGGAAGGCAGGCTGTCGAAGTCGAGTGCGGCGGCGGGGGCGGCCAGGAAGGCCGAGGCCAGCAGCAGCTTGCTGATGTCGAGTTTCTTCATGCGGTAACTCTCCTTATGTTCATTGAACGGCACTATAATGATATTCTTTTGAGCTAAGCCTGATATGGGCTCATGGACCCAGCCCCGCCGCGTTATTAGGCCCAGGCCGGCGGGGGACTTTGGTCCTATGACGGGCGTCAAAGCGGCGCTTGACCGCGGCAACGCAATGTGTTACCATTCCTGTAAAGGTGGCACACAATGAAAGATAAACTCGTGCGGTTCGGCGTTTCACTGGAGGGGGAGCTGCTGCGGCGTTTCGACGCCTACATAGGCGCCGAGGGCCATGACAACCGCTCGCAGGCCATAGCCGGCCTGATACGAAAGGAGTTCGTCATCGACGCTTTCGACCGCGGCGCGGCCGTGGCAGGCGCCGTTACGGTAGTCTACGACCATCACCGGCGCGAGACCGTAAACCGCCTGCTGGACATACAGCACGACCACGGTCCCATCATCATCTCGGCCCAGCACGTACACCTCGACCACGACAACTGCCTGGAGATCATCGCGGTGAAGGGCGCTGGCGCCAGGGTCAGGGAACTGGCCGCCGCGCTCAAAGCGGTGAAGGGCGTGAAGCATTCCACGCTCAGCGTCACGCTCGCGGGCAAATAAAGGGGGAATCATGAAACTTCTCATAACCGCCTTGCTGTTGTCGGTTTTAGTCGCCCCGGCGGCGGCTTTCCATCCGCTCATCGGCGAGGATACCGGTTTCCTGGGCAAGGACGTGCGCCAGGTAGAACTGGGGCTGGACCACTCCGTGGAGCGGCAGGGGGCGGATACCTATTCCACCACCGGTTCCGCCGAGATCTCTTACGGCCTGTTCGACAAGGTCGACCTGCTGCTCAGCGCGCCGTGGCAGGGCTGGACCTCGCACGGCCTGTCGCGCAGCGGTGTGGGCGACGTTTCGCTGGAGGCAAAGTTCGGGGCCGGCAGGGCCGCCGGCTGGGACCTGGCGCTCAAGCCCGGCTTCTCGCTGCCCGCGGGCGACGAGGGCAGCAGCCTCGGGGCCGGCAAAGGCGGCGTCTGGCTGTACGGCGTGGCCGGCAGGTCCTACGGGCCGCTGCAGTACTACCTCAACGCCGGTTTCCTGCTTAACCGCAACTCCGTGGGCGAGGAGGAGCACATCCTCAAAGCCTCAGCCGCGGCCGCGCTGGAGCTGTTCCCGAAAGTGCTGGCCTCGGCCGAACTGGCGGCGCAGACCAACAGGGACGCGGCCTCGGTCTCCCACCCCGTATCCTCGGTGTTCGGGCTGATCTGGTCACCCTATCCCGCGCTGGATTTAGACGCCGGCGTGAGTCTGGGCCTCACCCGCCCGGCAGCGGACCTCGGTCTGCTGCTGGGCCTGACGCTGCGCTTGTAATTACGGGAGATATATGCAGAACGCGACTATATTGCTGACCGCCGCTTCGCTGGGCTTCATTCATACCGTGCTGGGCCCCGACCATTACGTGCCTTTCGTGGCCCTGGCCAAGGCCCGCAGCTGGTCCAGGGCCAAGACGGCCCTGATCACCTTCCTGTGCGGCCTGGGCCACGTGCTCAGCTCCGTGCTGATAGGTTTCGCGGGCATAGCCCTGGGCTCCGCGGTCTCTAAACTGGAGTGGATAGAGGGCCTGCGCGGCGACGCCGCCGGCTGGCTGCTGCTCTCGTTCGGCCTGGCCTACATGGTCTGGGGCATCAAGAAGGCGTGGAAGGGGGAGGCGCACTCCCATCTCCATTCGCACGGCGAGGAGCCGCACGCCCACTCCCATTCGCACGAGGCCGCCCATACCCACCCGCACGCGGAAAAACCTTCCGTCACGCCGTGGGCCCTGTTCATCATCTTCGTCTTCGGGCCCTGCGAGCCGCTGATCCCGGTGCTGATGTACCCGGCGCTGAACACCGGCCTGGGCCTGGCCGCGGCCGCCGCGGCGGTATTCTCCCTGGTGACCATAGCCACCATGATGTCCGCAGTGTTCCTGCTGCTCTGGGGCTTCAAGCTGTTCCCGGCCGAAAGGCTGGAGCGCTACGCCCACGCCCTGGCCGGCTTCGCCGTGTTCGCCTGCGGCGCGGCCGTGAAGGCCGGGCTGTAGGTCCCCGGCGGGGCTGTATTTGGTAAAATATAGCGCCGCATGAGACTACTCCTGCTTTTCTCCATCGTCCTCAACATGCTGCCCGCGCCGCTCCTGGCGCAGGGGCTGGGCCCGGTCACCGAAGAACCTCTGGAGCTGGATTCGCCCGCCCTGCTGGAAAGATTGGGCGCCCTCCCCGAATATCCCGCCACCGAGGCCCCGCTGACCGAAGCCGAGGTCAGCGACCTCGAAGAGGACGAGGAATACATCTATATCAGCAGCGGTCTGGCCCACGCGCCCGCCCCGGTAAACCTGGGCGGCAACGGCAGCCTGACCCTGACCCGCCACGACAATGGCGAGAAAACTACCGCCCGCTACCGCCGCAAGGACGGCTCCTACGACGAAGGGGAACTCAGGCGCCTGGACCGCGCCATGCGCTGCAGCCTCACCGGCCGCGAGATCAGAATGTCGGTGAAACTCATAGAACTGCTGGACGCCATAGAGGACAAGTTCGGCAAGCGCGGCCTGGTGCTGCTGAGCGGCTACCGCACTTCCAAGAACAACCACCGCACCCCGGGCGCCGCCAGGGAGAGCCTGCACATGCTGGGCTGGGCCGCCGATATCCGCATTCCCGGCTACAGCTCCACCAAGGTAAAGAATTTCGCCCGCCGCAAGGCCGCGGGCGGCATCGGCTATTATCCTTATAAAGGCTTCACCCACCTGGACGTGGGCAAACGCCGCTACTGGGTTATGGGCCGCCCGCCGCGGCGCCGCCGTGCCCGGAGGCCGCGCGCCGCCAGGCCGGCGCAGCGCAAGCAGGGCAAAACCAGCGCCCGCAAGCCCGCACCCCGCAAAGCTGCCCCCCGAAAATCCTGACGGCCGCGCCAACCGGCCTCCCGCGCTCCCTTTCCGTTGACAGCGGCGGGGGGAAATTATATCCTTGCCGCAGGGGCACTTACTGCATATTGTTCATTGTTTCCGGCGACTGCCGGCCCTTCTGCTTTGCGCCGTGCCGGAAAGGACTTGACAATGTCTAAAAATAGATGTAGTATAGAAATATGGAAAAGATAAACGCCGCCCTCAAGGCCCTCGGCATAAGGCCCACTCTGCACCGCCTCGCCGTGGCCAAGGTGCTGCTGCCCAACCGGGACCACCTGTCGGCCGACCAGGTCTGGGAGTTGGTGCGCCGGGAATTCCCGGCCATCTCGCGGGCCACCGTCTATAACACGCTGGACCTGTTCGCGGAGAAGGGCCTGGTCTGCAGGCGGGTGATAAAGCAGGGAACGGCCGTCTACGACCCCGTCACCGAGCAGCACCATCACCTGGTGGAGGAGGAGACCGGCCGCGTCTACGACATCCCGTGGTCGCAGGTCAAGCTGCCGCTCAGGGTGTCGGTGCCCGGCTTCGACGTGGCGGAGTTCTATCTGGTAATGAAGGGGAAGAAGAAGTCATGCGGCGGGAAGTAACTGAAGGGGCAAGTCAGTATTTATAGCGGATTCTTTATCAAAACGACCTTAAGGAGAATATTATGGTTCCCAACAAAAAGATGGAAGCGTTGCTCAACAAGCAGATGAATGCGGAGTTCTACAACTCCCACCTCTACCAGGCCATGGCCGGCTGGTTCGAGTCGCAGAACCTGCCCGGTTTCGCAGGCTGGCTGGAAGTGCAGGCCGAGGAAGAGCGCAAGCACGCGCTGAAGTTCTACAGCCACCTCAAGGAGCGCCGCGGCGCTATCCTGGTGGGGCCCGTGCCCGCCGTGCCCACCAAGTACAAGAGCGCGCTGGACGCCTTCCAGGCCGCCTACGACCACGAGGTGCACGTCAGCCAGGAGATCAACAAACTGATGGACGCGGCCCTGGCCGACAAGGATTACGCCATGGCCAAGATGCTGGACTGGTTCATCACCGAGCAGGTGGAGGAGGAGGCCAGCACCGACGCCATCCTGCAGCAGCTCAAGATGATAGGCAACTCACTCGGCAGCCTGATGTACATAGACCGCCACGTGGGCAAGCGCAAGGCCGCCTGAGCCGCTCGGTCCCGCAGCGCCGGGCCGGAGGGAGGGTCCCTCCGGCCTCCGCTTTTCCCGCCGCACCGGCGAAATGTTATCATAGCGTCAGAGACTATGGCTGCTACCAACGCAATTTCCGGCGCGCGCGTGCTGCTCCTGGGCGGCTCGGGGCTGCTCAGCGGGGCGGCCCGCGAGACCTTCCTGGCCGCCGGCTGCGAGGTTACCGTGCTGTCGCGCGGCGCGCGTCCCCTGCCGCCGCACCCGCTCCTGCGCGCCCTGCGCGCCGACCGCCGCGACGCGGCCTCGCTGGCCGCCGCCCTCTCCGGCGAGCGCTTCGATCTCACCGCCGATTTCCTGGCTTACGACGCGGCCGACGTAGAGAGGCTGCTCGCCGTGCCCGGCTTCGCCCCGGGCCGCCTGGTGATGATCTCCACCGGCCAGGTCTATCTGGTCACGCGGGACCAGCGGCCGCCTTTCGCCGAGGCCGCCGCCGACGCGCCGCTTATCCCCGAGCCGGAAAAGAACACCCGGGACTGGCATAACTGGATCTACGGCATGGGCAAGCGGGCCGCCGAAGGCGCCCTGGCCGCCGGGGCCGGCGCGCGCGGCATACCGGCGCTGGCCTTGCGCCTGCCGGTGGTGCAGGGCGAGGCGGACGCAGAAAATTCTAAAAGATTGTGGGCCTGGCTGCAGCGCATGGGCGACGGCGGTCCGGTGCTGCTGCCCGACGGCGGCGCGCAGCCGGTGCGCTTCGTCTACGCCGGCGACGCGGCCCTGGCCCTGCTGCGGCTGGCCGGCCCCGGCGCCTGGCCAAAATCGCCGGCCCTGAACCTGGCCCAGCCCGGCGAGACCTCCCTGCTGGAATTCCTGGAACTGGCCGCTGGGTACGGCGGGCTAAAACCCCGCTTCGTCCCGGTAGGCGGCGCCGACCTGCTGGCTGCCGGCCTGGACGGCGCCTGCGCCCCCTACTGGGGCCGCTGGTGCTCGCGGCCCGACCCCGCCGCCGCGCTGGCCCTGGGCTTTGCCGCGCGCGGTCCGCGCGAGTACCTGCCCTCCGTAGTGCGGGCCCACCTGGAGCGCCCGCCCGCCGTGCCGCATGAAGGCTACGCCCGCCGCGCTGACGAGCTGGCGCTGGCGGCGCGCCTTGGTTTTTAAAGTAGTCCGTACTCTTCCGTATTTACCTCCCTATCAATGATAGAATAGAGTTGGCGTAGCGGTCCCGGGCCGAGGTATGCCGATGTTCCTGCGGTTAATGAAGCGCACCCTCCCGGCCATTAAGAAAAATCTTGGCCGCCTATTGCCGAACCCTAAAATAGCCGAGGAGCAGCCCCTCCGGGCCGAGCTTTTCAACGTCGACCAATTCAAACTGCACGCCGCCGCCCTGGCTTTCAGGCACAGCGTCAGCTTCAAGCGCGGCCGGGACAGGCTGCTCGCCCGCCTCAAGGAGAACGAGGCCATCCTGCTGCGCGCCTACGAGCTGCTTAACCGCGCGGGCGGCGCCAAGCGGCGCATCTCGCCCGCCGGCGACTGGCTGCTGGACAATTATTACCTTATCGAAGAGCAGATCCGCCTCGCGCAGAAGTTCCTGCCCAAGGGCTACAGCGAGGAACTGCCCAGCCTGAACCGGGGCCCGCTGGCCGGTTACCCCAGGGTTTACGACATCGCCATGGAAATGGTCGCCCACGGCGACGGGCGCCTCGACGTGAAAGGCCTGGCCGCCTTCGTGGGCGCGTACCAGGTAGGCCGGCGCCTGAAGCTGGGCGAATTGTGGGCCGTGCCGATCATGATACGGCTGGCGCTGATAGAGAACCTGCGCCGCATCGCCTCGCGCATGATCGTGTCGCAGAACGACCGAGACGCCGCCGAGTACCGGGCCGGCAGGATCCTGGCCGTGCTGGCCAAGGATACCAGCGGCGTCATCCTGGAGATCGCGGCGATGGCCAAGGCCGGCCTGCCCCTGTCCGACGCCTTCGTGGCCGAGTTCGTGCGCCGCCTGCACGGCCAGAGCCCGGCCTTCAACCTCCCCATAGTCTGGCTCGAGAAGAAGCTCGCCGAGCAGGGCAAGACGACCGAGCGCCTGATCCAGTCGGCCAACCAGAAGCAGGCGGCCGACCAGGTCTCCATCGCCAACACCATCGAGAGCCTGCGTTTCCTGGAGACTACCGACTGGCACGATTTCGTGGAGGGCCTCAGCGCGGTGGAGCGGGAGCTGCGCCGGGACCCGTCGGGCCATTATCCCGGCATGGCTTTCGCCACGCGCGACGCCTACCGGCACGCCGTCGAGGACCTGGCCCTGCGCGGCCGCCTGCCAGAGGAGGAAGTGGCGGCGCGGGCCGTGGCCATGGCCGCCGGCGCTGCGCCCGGCGGCGCGTCCGCCCACGTTGGCTATTACCTCGCCGACCGCGGCTTCGCCGTCTTCTGCCGCTCGCTGGGCCTGCGCCTGCGCTTCAGGGACCACCTGCGCGCCCGCCGTACCGGGCTGGCGCTGGCCGCCTACGGCGGCGCCGCGCTTTCTCTTACGCTTCTGGCCGAGGCGGGCGTAATGGCGCTGGCCTGGGGCCAGGGCCTGGTTGAGCCGCTCTGGCTCGCGGCCTTCGGGCTGCCGCTGCTCTTCCCTGCCAGCCAGGCCGCCCTGGCGCTGGCCAACTGGTTCTTCACCAGGAGCGTCACGCCGGAGAAACTCCCCAGGATGGATTTTTCGGAAGGCATCCCCGCCGGCGCGCGGTCGCTGACGGTGATCCCCACAATGCTCACCGGGGCGGAGGCCATAGATTCCCTGCTGGAGGGCCTGGAGGTCTGTTACCTCGGCAACATAGACCCCAACGTGGATTTCGCGCTGCTGACCGACTTCCGGGACGCCGCCGCCGAGACGCTGCCCGGAGACGGCGCGCTGGTGCAGCGGGCCGCGGCCGGCATCGAGCGGCTCAACCGCAAATACGCCGGCCACCGGGAAGGCATCTTCTACCTGCTGCACCGGCCGCGCCGGTGGAACCCGCGCGAGCGGGTCTGGATGGGCTATGAGCGCAAGCGCGGCAAGCTCGCCGACCTCAACGCCGCCCTGCGGGGGCGGGGGGAGGACCGCTTCAGCGCCGTGGTCGGGGACCTGGCCCGCCTGCGGGACGTGAAATTCGTCATCACCCTCGACACCGATACCCGCATGCCCCGCGACGCGGCGCGTGACCTGGCCGGCATCATGGCCCACCCGCTCAACCGGCCGGTCTACGACGCCGCCAAGGGGCGCGTGGTGTCCGGCTACGGCATCCTGCAGCCCCGCGTGGACCTCGGCTACCCCGGCGACACCCCGTCGCTCTTCGTACGCATCTTCGGGGGCGAGCCCGGCATCGACCCTTACACCAAGACCGTCTCCGACGTGTACCAGGACCTGTTCTTCGAGGGCTCCTTCATCGGCAAGGGCCTCTACGACGTGGACGCCTTCGAGGCCGCGCTGGCCGGGCGCCTGCCCGAGAACCTCATCCTCAGCCACGACCTGCTGGAAGGCTGCTACGCCCGCTCCGCGCTGGTCACCGACGTGCAGCTGTACGAAAAGTATCCCTCCGGCTACCTCGCCGACATGAACCGCCGGCACCGCTGGACCCGCGGCGACTGGCAGATCTCCGGCTGGGTGCTGCCCTTCGTGCCGGGGCCGGGCGCCGCCGGCAACCCGCTGTCGGCGCTGTCGCGCTGGAAGATCCTCGACAACCTGCGGCGCAGCCTGACTCCCGCCGCTTCGGCCTGGCTGCTGCTGGCCGGCTGGTTCGCCTCGCCCGGCCCCGGTTTCTGGCCCGCCGCGCTGCTGTTCCTGGCCGGCTTCCCGCTGCTGCTGATCTCCTGCGTCGAGGCGGTCGGCAAGAGCCGCGACATCTCGCTCGAGGGCCACCTGAACGCGCTGCTGGACTCGCTCGCCGTGCGGGCCGCCCAGTTCGGCCTGTCGCTGGCCTTTCTCGCGCACGAGGCCCTGTACGGCCTGCACGCCGTGGCCATCACTTACTGGCGGCTGTTCGCCTCGCGCCGGCGCCTGCTGGAATGGCGCACCTCCGGCGAAGCGGAACTGCAGGCGGCTACCACCGTGCCGCAGTACGCCAGGGCTATGGCCGCCGGGCCGCTCGCCGCCCTGGCCGTTGCCGCGTGGCTGGCGCCGGCCGGCCGCGCCGACGCGCTGACGGGCGGCTTCCTGCTGCTCTGGCTGCTCTCGCCCGCCCTGGCCTGGCTGGTCAGCCGCGCTCCCGCCCCGCGCCGCTCCGAACTGTCCGCTGCCCGCGCCGCCTGGCTGGGGGCCCTCGCCCGACGGACCTGGGCTTTCTTCGAGACTTTCGTCACCGGGCGCGACAACTGGCTGCCGCCGGACAATTACCAGGAGGAATTCATAGGCGCCGCCGCGCACCGCACCTCGCCTACCAACATAGGCCTGTCCCTGCTGGCCAACCTGTCGGCTTACGACTTCGGCTACCTCTCGATGGGCCTGATGTGCAACAGGACGGAGAAAACGCTGCGGACGATGGGCGGCATGGAGAAGTACCGCGGCCATTTTTACAACTGGTACGACACCGAGACGCTCAAGCCGCTCAAGCCGCTCTACGTCTCGTCCGTGGACAGCGGCAACATGGCCGGCCACCTGCTGGTGCTGCGCGCTGGGCTGCTGGAACTGAAATCCGCACGCGTGGTCTCGCCCAGGATAACGGAAGGCCTGGCCGACACGCTGGCCGTGCTGGCCGAGAGCGCTGGGGAACTGGAACGCTCCGGGGCGCCCGGCGCGGCGGCCGCGGGGCGGACGGCGGCGGAGCAGGCCGCCCGGCTGCTGGCCCGCCTCAGGCCCGTTCCGGCCTCGCTGCAGGAGACCCGCGCGCTGCTGCTCTGGCTGTCGGCGGAGAGCGCGAAGATCCTGCCCGGCCTGGAGGGGGGGCACCTCGACCCCGCCCGGCGCTGGGCGCGCGCCTTCGAGCGGCAGTGCTACGACTACCTCGAAGATATGGCTTTCATCGCGCCCTGGACGCTGCTGCCGCCCGAGGCGCCCGGCATGTGGGACAAGGGCGGGGAGGCAAGGCGCGCCGTCCTGGCCGCGCTGCGCGGCGAGCTGCGCCGCCTCGACGCCGTCCCGACGCTGGCCGAGGCCGCCAGGCTGGAACTGAAGTTAGGCCCGCTGATAGACGCCGCGCTGGCCGCAGCCGGCCGCGCCGAAGAGACGGACTACGACGCCGGCCGCGAGCGCGACTGGCTGGCCCGCCTGCGGGCCGCGCTGAAGGAGGCCGGCGACAGGGCCAGCGGGCGCATGCTGGCCATAGAGGCCATGGCGCTGGCCTGCACCGAGCTCTCCGCCGTGGAATTCGAGTTCCTCTACAACAGGGGCGCGCATCTGCTTTCTATAGGCTACAACGTTTCCGAGCACCGGCTCGATACCGGCTGCTACGACCTGCTGGCTTCCGAATCCAGGCTGTGCAGCTACGTGGCCATAGCCCAGGGCAAGCTGCCGCAGAAGCACTGGTTCATGCTGGGCCGGCTGCTGTCGCGCTACGGCGGCGACCCGGTGCTGGTCTCCTGGGGCGGGTCGGTGTTCGAATACCTGATGCCGCTGCTGGTTATGCCTGCCTACGAGGGCACCCTGCTGGAGCGCACCTACAGGGCCATGGTGGCCTGCCAGGCCGAGTACGGCGAGGACAACGGCATTCCCTGGGGCATGTCGGAGTCGGGCTACAACAAGCTCGACGCCGCGCTGGCCTACCAGTACCGCTCTTTCGGCGTACCGGACCTCGGCTTCAAACGCGGTCTCGCTGAAGACCTGGTGGTGGCTCCTTACGCCTCGGTGCTGGCGCTGATGGTGGAGCCCGCTCTGGCCTGCGCCAACCTCGAGCGGCTGCAGGCCGACGGCTACCGGGGCGAGTACGGCTTTTACGAGGCGGTGGACTACACCCCCTCGCGCGCCGCCCACGACGGGTCGCCCGCCGCGGTGCGCTCCTACATGGCCCATCACCAGGGCATGTCGCTGCTGGCGCTGGCCTACGGGCTGCTGGACCGCCCCATGCAGCGGCGCTTCCTGGCCGACCCGATGTTCAAGGCCACCGAGCTGCTGCTGCAGGAGCGGGTGCCCAAGGCGCCGGCCTTCCTCTACGATACCGAAGTCTCCGGCCTGCTGCGCAAGACCGAGGAGAGCGACGCCCTGTCGCGCGTGTTCACCACGCCGCATACGCCCGCCCCGGAGGTGCACCTGCTGTCCAACGGCGCCTACAGCCTGATGGTGACCAACGCCGGGGACGGCTATACGCGCTGGAAGGACCTCGCGGTCACCCGCTGGCGCGAGGACGCGGTGGTGCAGGACGGCGGCACCTACATCTACCTGCGCGACGCCGACACCGGGGAGTTCTGGTCCGCCGCCTACCAGCCCACGCTCAAGCCGCCCTCGCGCTACGAGGCCATCTTCTCCCGCTCGCGGGCGGAGTTCAGGCGCCGCGACCACGAGATAGAGGCCCACACCGAGATCGCGGTCTCGCCGGAGGATAATATCGACCTGCGCCGCGTGCGCCTGCGCAACCTCTCGCGCCGCGCCCGCACCATCGAGCTGACCAGCTACGCCGAGGTGGTGCTCAACCAGGGGGCCGCGGACCAGGCCCACAGGGCTTTCAGCAACCTCTTCGTGGAGACCGAGATAATCCGTTCGCACCAGGCCATACTCTGCAGCCGCCGGCCGCGCTCGGCCAAAGAGACTTTTCCCGTGCTGGCGCATTTCATGGCGGTGCACGGCCGGGCCGCGGACGGGGCCTCCTACGAGACCGACCGCGACAGGTTCATAGGCCGCGGCAACACCCTGGCCGGCCCCGCGGCCATGCGCGGGGGCAGGCTGGGCGACAGCGAGGGGGCGGTGCTGGACCCGGTGGCCGCCATCCGCTGCGCCGTCAGGCTGGAGCCCGGCGAGAGCGCCGTGGTGGACTATGTCACCGGCGTCTGCCCCGACCGGGCGGCCGCCCGCGCGGTGATAGAGAAATACCGCGACCGCAACCTGGCCGACCGCGTCTTCGACCTGGCCTGGACGCACGCGCAGGTGACGCTGCAGCAGATCAACGCCACCGAGTCCGACGCGCAGGTCTACGGCCGCCTGGCCAGCGCCATCATTTACGCCAACCCCGACTGGCGCGCGCATTCCAGCGTGCTGCGCCAGAACCTCCGGGGCCAGACCGACCTGTGGGGCTACGGCATTTCCGGCGACCTGCCCATAGTGCTGGTGCGCGTGGAAGACCAGGAGAATATCGGCCTGGTGGCGCGTATGGTGCAGGCGCACGCCTACTGGCGCCTCAAGGGCCTGGCGGTGGACCTGGTGGTCTGGAACGAGAGCAGCTCCGTCTACCGCGACGCGCTGAGCGAGCGCATCGGCGACCTGATCTCGGCCGACGAAAAACTGCCCGCCGACCGGCGCGGCCGTATCTATTCCCGCCGGGCGGACCAGATGTCCGAGGAGGACAAGGTGCTGATGCAGGCCGTGGCGCGCATCGTGGTCAGCGACAGGGGCGGTACCCTGGCCGAACATCTGGACCGCGTGGCCAAGACGGCCGCGCCCCGCCAGCTGGCGGCCGCGCACCCGCGCCCGGAGCGCGCGCAGGCGGCCCCGGGCCCGGCGCTGCGCCCGGACCTGGCCCGCTTCAACGGCCTCGGCGGCTTCACCCCCGACGGGCGCGAGTACGTCATCTCCACGGGGCCCGGCAAAGTTACGCCGGCGCCATGGGTGAACGTGCTGGCCAACGCCCGCTTCGGCACCGTGGTCTCCGAGAGCGGCGGCGCCTACACCTGGCTGGAGAACGCCCAGCTGTTCCGCCTGACCCCCTGGCACAACGACGCCGTCACCGACGCCAGCGGCGAGGCCCTGTACCTGCGCGACGAGGACAGCGGCCGGTTCTGGTCCCCGGCCCCGCTGCCCGCGCGCGGCGCCGGCGGCTACGTGTCCCGCCACGGCTTCGGCTACACGATCTTCGAGCACGAGGAGGACGGGCTGGTGTCGGAACTCACGGTGTTCGTGGCGCTGGAGCAGCCGGTGAAGTTCGCCTCGCTCAAGCTGCGCAACGCCTCCGGCCGCCGCCGCAGCCTGTCGGCCACTTCTTACAGCGAGCTGGTGCTGGGCCCGCAGCGCGACAAGTCGCACATGCACGTGCTTACCGAGGTGGACCCCAAGAGCGGCGCGCTGACCGCCTATAACCACTACAACAAGGAATTTCCCGGCCGGGTGGTCTTTCTCGACGTCAGCGAGACCGCGCGCTTCGTCACCGGCGACCGCCGGGAGTTCATAGGCCGCAACGGCTCGCTGGCCGCGCCGGCCGCGATGCGCGACGAGGCGCTGTCGGGCAGGGTGGGCGCCGGGCTGGATCCCTGCGCGGCCATGCAGGTGAAATTCGACCTGGAGGACGGCGACGAGAAAGAGATCGTCTTCTCGTTCGGCGCCGCCGGCGGGGCCGACGAGGCCCGCGCCGTGCTGCAGCGCTTCTCCGGCGTGGAGGCCGTGCGCGCCGAGCTGGAGGCCGTCTGGGAGCACTGGAAGCGCGCGCTCGGCGTGGTCTACGTGGAAACCCCCGACGACTCCGTGAATTTCCTGGTCAACGGCTGGCTGCAGTACCAGGTGCTCGGCTGCCGCCTGCTGGGCCGCAGCGGTTTCTACCAGTCCGGGGGCGCCTACGGCTTCCGCGACCAGCTGCAGGACGGCCTGGCCCTGACCCACTCTCACCCGGGCCTGGTGCGCGCCCAGTTGCTGGCCTTCGCGGCCCGGCAGTTCCCCGAGGGCGACGCTCAGCACTGGTGGCATCCGCCGTCGGGCCGCGGCGTGCGCAGCCACTGCTCCGACGATTACCTCTGGCTGCCGCTGGCCGTCTGCCGGTACGTGGAGGAGATCGGCGATACCGGCGTGCTCGACGAGCCCGTCCCCTTCCTCGACGGCCCGCCGGTGAAGCCGGAGGAAGAATCCTATTACGACCTGCCCCGGGCCGCCGCCGCCGGCGCCACGCTCTACGAGCATTGCGTCCGGGCGGTAAAGCACGGCCTGCGCTACGGCGAGCGGGGCCTGCCGCTGATGGGCAGCGGCGACTGGAACGACGGCATGAACCTGGTCGGCCGGGAGGGCAGGGGGGAAAGCGTCTGGCTGGGCTTCTTCCTCTACCGGGTGCTGCAGGCCATGGCCGCGCTGGCCGCCGGCCGCGGCGACAAGGAATTCGCGGACCTGTGCCTGGCCGAGGCCGCCCGGCTGGCCGGCAGCATAGAGGCCAACGCCTGGGACGGCGGCTGGTACCGGCGCGCCTATTACGACAGCGGCGAACCGCTGGGTTCGGCCTCCAGCCCGGAGTGCCGCATAGACTCCCTGCCGCAGTCCTGGGCCGTCATCTCCGGCGCCGCGCCGGCCGCCAGGGCCGCGGCGGCCATGGAGCAGGTGGACCGCCGCCTGGTGGACCGGACGGCCGCGCTGGTGAAGCTCTTCGAGCCGCCCTTCGACAAGTGCGCCGCCGACCCCGGCTACATCAAGGGCTACCTGCCCGGCGTGCGCGAGAACGGCGGGCAGTACACGCACGCCGCCGTGTGGGCCGTCATCGCCTTCGCGCTGCTCGGGGACAGGGAGCGCGCCTGGGAACTGCTGGGCCTCATCAACCCGGTGCGCCATTCCGACAGCCCGGCCGGCTGCGCCGTCTACAAGGTGGAGCCTTACGTCATGGCCGGAGACGTGTACTCGGTGGGCGCCAACGCCGGGCGCGGCGGCTGGACCTGGTACAGCGGCTCGGCGGCCTGGATGTACCAGCTGCTGGTCACCCACCTGCTGGGGCTGAGTCTGCGCGTGGACCGGCTCTGCTTCCGGCCCTGCGTGCCGCCAGACTGGAACTCCTACAAGCTGCATTACCGCTACAGGGAAACTTTCTACCACATCACCGTAACGCGGACGGGCCCCGGCGGCGCCGTGCTCGCGCTGACGGCGGACGGCGAGGAACGCGCCGACAAATGCGTGCCCCTCGTCGACGACCGGGCGCAGCACAGCGCCGAGGTCAGGATAGGCTGACGCCCGCGGCCGCGGGGTTTGCTAAAATAGTGCTGCCCGCTATGCTGACAAAAGATTTCGACCTGCTCCTGACGCCCGCGCTGGAACGCCGCAAGCCGCTCGAAGCGGCCCTCGCCGCCGAGGGCACCGACTGCCTCCGCCTTTTCAACGGCGTGGCCGAGGGCCTGCCGGGACTGACCGTAGACCGCTACGGCGGCCTGGTGCTGGCCCAGACCTTCCGCGACAGCCTCACGCCCGAAGAGGTGCCGGCGCTGGAAGAGAGCCTGCGCCGGGCGCTGCCCGGGCCTTTCGCTTTCGCCTACAACCACCGCGGCAAGCGAGCCACGGAATCTTTTTCCAAATGGCATAAGCCGGCGCCCGGGGCGCTGGAGGATTTCATCTGCCGCGAGGGCGGCCTGAAATATGTCATCAGCGCCAGGCACCGCGGCATAGACCCGTGGCTGTTCCTCGACCTGCGGGCGGCCAGGCGGCTGGTGCGCGGCAGCGCCAAGGGAGTGAGCGCGCTGAACCTGTTCTCCTATACCTGCGGGGTTGGCGTCTGCGCCGCCGCCGGGGGGGCGGCCGAGGTGTGGAACGTGGACTTCGCGCAGTCCAGCCTCGACGTGGGCCGCCGCAACGCCGAACTCAACGGCATACCGGCAGAGCGCTTCCGGCTGGTCAACGAGGATTGCCTGACGGTGGTGCGCCAGCTGGCCGGCCTGCCGGTGGCCGGGCGCTACGGGCAGAAGCGGCGCTATGAAAGATTTCAGCCCCGCTCCTTCGACCTGGTCTTCCTGGACCCGCCGGCCTGGGCCAAGGGCCCGCTGAGCGCGGTGGATGTGCAGGGCGACTACCAGAGTATGTTCAAGCCGGCCGTGCTGGCGGCCAAACCCGGCGGCCGGGTAGTAGCCACCAACCACGTGGCCGCCGTGGATTACGCCGCCTGGACCGAAACCCTGCGCCGCTGCGCCGCCAAGGCCGGCCGCCCCATAAAAAACATAGAGCCCGTCCCGGTGGACGCGGATTTTCCTTCTTTCGACGGCCGCCCGCCGCTGAAAGTGGCCGTCTGCGAAGTCTGATCCGTAAATAGCCGGCCGCCGGCCCGGCGGCGTGAAAAAACAAAACCCCTCGCGGGGTTTTGTCTTTTTGCATCGGGAGAGGACTGCCGGTTAAGCGGAAAGGGGCAGCGAGAGGGTCACCCTGGCGCCGCCGCCGGGGACGTTGGCCGCCGCGGCGCCGCCGCCCAGCTGCTCCATGTACCTGCGCGCCAGCGTCAGGCCCAGGCCTATGCCGCGCGGCTTGGTGGTGTAGAAAGGGGCGAAGACCTTCTCGCCGTCGGCGTCCGGCAGGCCGGGGCCGCCGTCGGCAACTGAAAGATGCGCCAGCCTGCCCTCGTGCGAGGCCGCCAGCTTTACCGCGCCGCCCTCGGGCATGGCCTGCACGGCGTTGTCGAGCAGGCTCCGCAGCGCGTAGGCCAGCGCCTCCGGGTCGGCGCTCACGCAGGGGTCGGCGGGGTCCTCGGCCACCTCATGCGTCACCGAGGGGGGGAAGGGGTAGGCCGAGGCCGCGTCGCGCAGGGCGGCGTTGACCGCTACGCGCGAAGGTTTCATCTCGCGCGCGCGGGTGAAGGCCAGCATCTCCTCTATCACGTCGTTGCTGTGCTTGACCTCGCTCTCTATTATGCCTATGTGCTTGGCGATCTTGGGGGCCAGCGCGGCGCCGCCGGCGGCGAGCTTGGTCTTTACGAAGTAGAGGGAGTTGGAGATGATGGCCAGCGGGTTGCGCAGCTCGTGGCTGACCACGCTGGCCATACGCTTGAGAATGTCCGTTTTGTCCTTTTCCGTATCGTTCATATGAGCCCCTCTTGCCGCTTTTCTGACTTAATGATACATTTTCTGCCGGGAAGGTGGAATACCGCGCCGGCGGCGCAAATGTTAAAATATTGACCGGACCATGAAAAGTTTTGATTCTATCGCGGTGCTGCTCGGCCTGCTGGCGGCCTTTTTCTTCGGCGTCTCCACGCCCCTGAGCAAGGCGCTTCTCAGCGACCTCAACCCCTTCCTGCTGGCCGGCCTGCTCTACCTCGGGGCGGGCATAGGTCTGTCCGCCTATACCCTGCTGCGCGGCGGCAGGCTGCTGCCGCCCCCGGCGACGCTGAAGTATAAATATATCGTCGGGATGATAGTGTTCGGCGGCCTGCTGGGCCCCGTGCTGCTGCTGGCCGCTATAAAGATAGCCCCCGCGGCTTCGGTCTCCATCTGGCTGAACCTGGAGCTGGTGGCCACGGCTATACTCGGCCATTTCCTGTTCAAGGACCACCTGGACAAACGCGGCTGGCTCAGCGTGGCCATGAGCCTTGCGGCGGGCATATTGCTCTCGTACAGCGGCGGCGCCGCGGGCTTTACCGCCGGCCTGCTGGTTGCGCTGGCCTGCTTCAGTTGGGGCTTCGATAACCATTTCACCGCCATCATCGACGACCTCTCCCCCGTGCAGAGCACTATCATCAAGGGCCTGGCCGCCGGTACCACCAATACCCTCATCGGCCTGGCGCTGGCCGGCGGTATGCCGGAACTGCCTGCGCTGGGCAAGGCGCTGCTGGTAGGCTTCCACTGCTACGGCCTCAGCATCACCTTCTATATCTCGGCCGCGCAAAAACTCGGCGCGGTGCGCAGCCAGCTTATCTTCTCGCTGGCGCCGATCTTCGGCGTGATCCTCTCCGTGCTGGCGCTGCATGAAGGCCTTTCCGCCGTGCAGCTGGTATCGGGCGCCATGCTGCTGGCCTCGGTCTGGCTGATGCTGGCCGAGAAGCACGCGCACGCCCACGAGCACCACGAGATGGAGCATACGCACGAGCACGCCCACGGCGACCTGCACCACGACCATCACGACGGCGCGCAGAAAGAGCCTCACGCCCACCTGCACAGGCACAGCGCCGCCACCCACGTGCATCCTCACTGGCCGGACCTGCACCACCGGCATACACATTAGCGTGACCGGCGCTGAGGTCGGCCTGCTCTCCCTGCTTGGCGCCAGTTTCCTCGCCTCCACGCTGGTGCCGGTAAGTTCCGAGGCGGCGCTGTTCGCCGTGCTCAAGTTCGACCCCGGCCTGCTCTGGGCCGCCCTCGGCGCGGCCACGCTGGGCAATACAGCCGGCGGCCTTACCACCTATCTCATCGGGCGCTACGCGGGCTCGAAGAAGCCGCTGGCCCAATTGGAGCGCGTCAGCCGCTACGGCGCCCCGCTGCTCTTCTTCGCCTGGCTGCCCGTAGTGGGGGACGCTTTCTGCCTGGCCGCCGGCTGGGCCCGCCTCAACTGGCTCGCCGTCGCCCTCTTCTCCGCCGCCGGCCGCTTCCTGCGCTACTACCTGATCGCCCAAACCGCCCTGTAAGGTATAGTGGTCAGGTCTTGACTTGTGACTCCCTGCGGCGGCCGGGGTTTTTTCATTTAACCAGCACTACCAGCGCCCGCGGTGCGCCCGCGCCGTTGCGGATATTACTTAGGTCCGTTCGTAATAATCCTAATACCCGGACTGCCTGTGTATCGTGTATGTTTTATACGCGGCAGCCGCCTGAACGCCTCGGTCTACCTGCGCTACCGCGGGCTGGGACTGCATCTCAGGAAAACCAAGGAGCGCGGCGCCCTGTCCTCGTACTTCCAGAACCTCCTGGCCGGCGCGGCGCTGGGCAGGCAGAACGCGGACGACGGCGGCTACGACCGCAGCGGCACGGCGAAACTGGAGCGGCAGCCGGGCGAGGCGCTGGCCGCCTTTACGCTGAGGGGCATGAAGGAGGCGGCGATGCAAGTGGCGAAACAGGGCGGCAGATAGGCCGCCCGCCCGGCGGGACAACGGATCTGCGATGAAAGTACAGTGGAGGAATAACATGAAAACTAAAACCATGATAGAGGCGGGGTTGGGAGCGGCGGCCGTGGCCGCGCTGGGCGCGTACTTGCTGTACGGGAAGAACGGCGGCAGCAACCGCGCTAAAGTGTCCGGCTGGATGCTTAAGCTTAAAGGCGAGGTGCTGGAAAAAGTGGAGGAGTTCAAGGATATAAACAAGGCGGAGTACAACAAGATAGTCGACGAGGTGGTTGCTCATTACGCGAAGCTGGGGAAAGTGGGCGTGGAGGAGCTGAAGCACCTGTCCCAGGAACTGAAAGACGCGTGGGAACACGTGAAACAGGCGGCCTGAGGAAATAGCGTCGCCCGGTTTCCGACTCTCAAAATACGAAAACCGCCGGGTGACCGGCGGTTTTTTTATTTGAAAAATTGTGGCGCCGTTTTTTGGACATCGTTCGAAACTACTTTGCGCAACATCCCGAGGTAACTTTATAAGTCCCGCTTTTCCCCTCGAAAAGGAAGGCCGATCTTATCCGCGAGATGCCGCACGGTCGGCCACGCCGCGCGGCCGCCCATGCTTGCCGCTAAGAAGGGCGTTCGCAGGGCCTGATCACTGAATTGTGTCGCGTGCTACGCACGCTCCACCCCGGCACTACGCGCCGTCGCACCTGCGCCCAAGGAGTCCCGCACTTATCAACACCCCCGGCGTCCGTACTGGGCTATGCCCGTGCCGCATAAAGCGCTATGCGCCTCAAGCGGCCAACGCAGAAAATTATTTCCCGCGCCCACTGCAAAGAGTTGAACCCTTATCATTACAGATTTTGCCCGCGCTCGCCTGTGGCCTCTGCTGCGGCTACCAGCGGCGCGGGCTTGTTCCTGTTATCTATCTCAAGAATTATCCGGTGGCAGCCGTAATTATAAAACACCAGCCCGGCGTCCGCTGCTGCGGCCGCCGCGCTGGTCTTTTCTGTTAATGACATGCAGCCACCGGGGGGGAACTGCGGGGAAATAAGGTAGGGGAGGGCCAGGCTGGTTTGCTCCGGAATACGCACGCACGGGAGCCCCGCACTCATAGAGATATCATGTCATTGTCGTTCAAAAACACCGCCGCCTGCCGGTGTGCGGCAGCGGGGCGGATATTCCAGGGGGCAATGACATGATAAACACTGACATTCGGTACTTTATTTACGCCCGCAAATCCACCGACGAGGCGGACCGCCAGGTGCTTTCTATCGGGTCGCAATTGGCGGAGCTGCGCGAGTACGCCCGCAGGGAGGGGCTGGACGTGGCCCGCGAGTTTGTGGAGAGCAAGACGGCCAAGGAGCCGGGGCGCGAAGTATTCAACGATATGCTGACGCGGATGGAGCGTGGCGCGGCCCGGGGCATTATAGCCTGGCACCCGGACCGGCTGGCCCGCAATTCAATAGACGGCGGCCGCGTTATCTATCTATCAGATACGGGCGTAGTGCAGGCGCTCAAGTTCCCTACCTTCTGGTTCGACTTGACGCCGCAGGGCAAGTTCATTCTCTCCATCGCCTTCGGACAGTCCAAGTATTACATCGATAATCTTTCAGAGAACGTCAAGCGCGGGATCCGGCAGAAACTGCGCGACGGGGTGTGGCCGTCCTGCGCCCCTTTTGGCTATCGTAACGACGTGAAAAATCACACTATCCGCGTGGACAGCCTGCGGGCGCCGTTCGTGAGAAAGGCATTCGAACTGTATGCCACTGGCGACCGGCCGGTCAAAGAGGTGCGCGACTACCTGCGTGCGGCCGGTGTGCTCGGGCGCCGCGGAAAAAATCCGCTATCCTCCTCCCAGTGCCACGTCATGCTGCGCAATCCCATCTACTACGGCGTTATGCGCCACAAAGGCGAGCTTTACGAGGGCCGCCATGCCCCCCTGATCGCCAAGGCGCTTTTCGACAGATGCCAGGAGATGTTCAAGAATAAAAGTAAACCCAGGAGTACGGGCCTGAAGCCTTTCGTTTACCGCGGCGCCTTCCGCTGCGCCGCCTGCGGCTGTTTCATCACCACCGAGACGCAGAAGGGGCACAATTATCTGCATTGCACGAAGAAAAAAGGGTCCTGTTCCGAGCACTTTGTTCGGGAGGAGGAGATGGACCGCCTGGTACGGAAGGCTCTTGCGCGTATCACCCTGCCGCCGGCGCTAGTGGACCAGGCGCTGGCGAACATAAAGACGGAGGGGGCGAAGGCGGCCCGGGCCGGGACAGAGGCCGCGCGTGAACTGCGCGCGGAACTGGCGGCCCTGAATGGCCGGTCGGATAAACTGGTGGACCTGCTGCTGCAGGGCGCCATAGCGCAGCCGGAGTACGCCCGCAAGCAAGCGCGGCTGGTGAACGATAAGAAAGAACTCGAGGGGCGGCTGGAAGCGTTCGTGCTGCGCGGCGGGGAGCGCTTTGAGCCCCTGAGGCGGTTCTATGAGTTCTGCGCCACCGCCGGTGAGGCCGTTATTTCTGGTGTCCCGGCGGACAATCTGAGGCTTCTGAAACGGGCCGGGACCGGGTTCGTGGTGGGCGGAAGGCGATTGAAGTTCGACCATAACGCGCCGCTCAAGAAACTGCTGGAACTGCGCGGCGGTGCGGAACCGGCTGCCGTGGATTGGCGCCGGTTCCAGGAAGAGATGCTGGTATATTTCGCCAGCCACCCGGAGGAGGCCTTTTGAGCACAGTGCCATAAGGTTATCGGAAATCTATCGGCAATAAGGTGGGGATTCTGTCGTCGGGTAACTTTATTGACGTCAACTTACTTGACTTATTGCTTTACTTATACTTTACTTATTGCAAGGAGGCGATATGTCATTTAATCCCAAATTCAGCCCGACTAAGCACCTGTTCCGGGTTGTAGAGCAGGCTGCGGAACTTAAGGCCAGGATACAGAGCGCCGCCATCGGCGTAAGTTGGCTGCCGGATATGCAGCGCGAGGCCCTGGCTAGGCAGGCTCACGGCTCTACGGCCATAGAAGGCAATCCCCTTACGCTGCCGGAGATCAAGACCCTTGCCGCGGGCGGCACTCTGCCAGGTGCCAAACCGCGCGCCGTGCAGGAGATACTGAACTATTTCGAAGTCCTGCGTTATATCGGTAAGAATTCCGGCATTGCCGCAATAACGGTCAAACAGGTTTTAAAGCTCCATGCAATAATAGGCCGCAAGAACGCGCTGGACCGCGGGCCTGTCGGGGTTTTTAGGAACTATCAGGTGTTTGTGGGGGGGCATACGCCGCCGGCCCCGGCCTCGGTCCCTTACTTGACCGCCGAATTGTGCGCTTGGCTCAACGGTCCCGGCCAGGAGTGGCCTGCGCTTATAAGTTCGGCAATACTCCACTACCAGTTCGAGCACATACACCCTTTCGGCGACGGTAACGGCCGCGTGGGCCGCGCTTTGGCCACCTGGGAACTCTACCGCAAGCAATTCGACACTAGCCATATCTTCGCCGTAGATGAAGTTATCCTTGAAGACCGGCAGGCGTATTACCGCGCCTTGGACCGTGTTGAGGCACAGGGTGGCGATATGTCCGGTTGGGTGGAATATTCGTCGGAGACGGTTCTTGAAGCTCTGGAACGCACCTGGAGGCGCATCGACTCGATACGCGCTCTAACCGGAGGTAAGGCCCTTTCCCTCACCAAGAACCAGGAACGACTACTGGCCCTGCTGAAAGAAGCCCCCCGAGGGATACAGGAAATAATGTCCTCGCTGAAAGTGACAAAGCCCGGCGCGCACTTTGTACTTAAGCCGCTGCTGGCCGCCGGGCTGGTCAAGCGCACGGGCGGGCACAAGACTGGAAAATACTCGATATAAAATTTGAGCCCATCGGGATTCCCGATGGGCTCAAAGCGTCGCCGAGTACGTCCGGCATGGATTTCTAAAAATTGGCGCCGTTTTTTGGACATCGTTCGAAACTACTTTGCGCAACATCCCGAGGTAACTTTATAAGTTCCGCTTTTCCCCTGGAAAAGGTAGGCCGATCTCATCCGCGAGATGCCGCACGGTCGGCCACGCAGCGCGGCCGCCCATGCTTGCCGCGAGAAGGCGGTTCGCAGGGCCTGATCACTGAATTGTGTCGCGTGCTACGCACGCTCCACCCCGGCACTACGCGCCGTCGCACCTGCTCCCAAGGAGTCCCGCACTTATCAACACCCCCTTTGCGCGGCCGGCCGGCCCCAAACAGGCCTTACCCGGCCATACCGTTCGCCGCAGGCGTCCGTACAACGCAGAAAATTATTTCCCGCGCCCACTGCAAAGAGTTGAACCAATATCATTACAGACTCTGCCCGCGCTCGCCTGTGGCCTCTGCTGAGGCCACCAGCGGCGCGGGCCTGTTCCTGATATCTATCTCAAGAATTATCCGGTGGCATCCGTAATTATAAAACACCAGCCCGGCGTCCGCTGCTGCGGCCGCCGCGCTGGTCTTTTCTGTTAGTGTTTTGCAGACACCGGGGGGAGACCAGCGAAGACCGTAAGGAACGGCCCGGTCAATTTGGTAGTTCCTGTGTCTGCCTCCGGCATGGTTTGCTAGAATACTTGAAAATGAAACCTTTCATGCGTGGTGGAATGCTGGGATTCCTCGTTCCACTCTTTTTGGCTCACTTCGCCGGTCGGGGTCTTCATGCCGAGGTGCTCGGGGACAGTGAGCCGTTCAAGGCGCTCGAGGCTGCTTTCCCAGGGCAATTCTCCGTTTCAAAGGGCACCGCCACAATGGCGGAGTTCTGTCCGGATAATACCTGCTACGCATTTGAGCGCGCGCGGGGCGTCTCTAACGAGGAACTGGCCGGGTTCGTCTATCTCCACCTGTTCTACTCGTCGGATTACGCGTATACAGAAGCCTGGCAGAATAAGCCGGAAAGCGCCATCGCGGCGAAAACCATCGCCGCGAAGCTCGGTCCCCAGTCCTGCCGCGTTTTCGCCGGGGCCAAGGCCGGGCTTTGCGTCATGAACTCGATGATCTCTAAGAAAGCTGTCAAAGCATACGACGTGCGTTACGACGAGAATGAGCGCTCGGTCGTTCCTGTCCCGGAGGCGGTGCTGAGCCGGACCGGTGCGGTTTTCTCCTGCCGCGAGTTCACCGACGCGTTCCTGGCCTGGTATGTCCCGCTTGCGTTGGGGGACTCAAAAGAGCCGGCCGCTATCATTGCGATCCGTCAAAGGCCGTCCATTTTTAGCGACAAACTTCGCGAGTCCCTGGCGGAGGACCGTAAAGCGCAGGAGCGCTCCACGGAGATAGTCGGCATAGATTTCGACCCCTTCCTCGCTTCCCAAGACCCGGCGGAAAAGTACTACACGGCAAAGGTGACCGTGGAGGAGGGGAAATGTCTGGCCGATATAAATGCGGCCGGCTCGCGGAATTGGCACGTGCGGGCGGAGGCGAAGCGTCCCGGGGGCGCCTGGCGGTTCACCAACTTCCACTACAATACCGATGTGTTCCCGAACGACCTCCTCTCGATACTGCGCGACCTGAAGCGCGGGAGATCCGCCGCGCCGGCTACGCGGACTGGACAACGCCCCTTATGAAAGCTTCCCACGTAAAAGTGCTCTCGACTTCTGTGTTTCTTTTCTCGGTCGTGACCGCGCATGCTGAGAAAGCTCCCGCCGGGATGAAGGAGTTTAATAAGACCTGTCCGGCCAAAGAACTTTGTCCTCGGATAGAACTGGCGTATCAAAAATGCACTAAGCAGAACTCCGCCCCTTACTGTCAGGATTTCGTGAAGCTGTTCAGGGAATTGCTCCCGCTGTATGATTGCCAAAGGCCCTTCGACCATTCCGGAGTCGAGAATCATATCGTTCCGGCTGTATGGCTTTGTGACGGGCGCCGCGGCGCCCATTCCCAGGAGTTTGAATCATATGCGGGGCTTCTGTCAGGCCTGAAATCCAGGGACGCGAAGAAACTTTTCGCCAGCGAAGAATTCCGGGACGTGCTGGATGGCGCGGTTGCGGAAGATTATTTTGACAGGTCGCTTCAGGCCGAGAGGGAAATGAGAGGAGAGGCAAAAGGGCAGGCTCTTGCGTTTTTAGAGGATCGTTGTGAAAATACTGCTAAAGGCTACTCCTATGCGCCCATTGTCCGGGTTTCTTTTCTGAAGCAGGGCGGGCCATGGGTGCCGGTTTCAGAATTCCAGGAATTCAATAAATGGACCGTGCTTGAACGCGGGCGGAGCGTCGGACAGGTAGAAAGCGGCGGCATGGAGAAGTCCGATCGTTATATGAACATCGGGGCGCAACGGGCGGGAGATCTCCCGGCAACAGTCTTTAATGGTAAGCGAGACCTTCAGTTTTCCGGCTGGGCGGGCTGTCCTGTCCATAAACCGGTAGCGTTGGTCGCGTCCGCGCCTAAAGCGGATAAAGAGGGGTGGAAGAAGGTCACTCCGGATATCAAGCTCACGGACGGGATATTTTCGGTGATAAAAGAAAATGTCCGGGAGCTTTTTCGAGAAACCGCTGACGGCAACGAGCGGTTCGACTATAAGATAAGCGACCTGTATGCCGCAGAGCAATATTCTTCTAACGCTAAGCGGATCATTGTCGCTTTTCGTTTTAAACCAGACTCGGGCGCACAGGACATAGTCGGGGAATCTTCGGAGGCTTTCTACTGGGTAAGCGTCTCGTCCGGCTCGGCTCCGAAGTTCCTGGGCGCTGGCCTGCAGCTGATCGATTTCGCCGACTACGATTCCGACGGAGCTACGGAATTCTTATTCTGGCTGAGCGGCTATAATCTCGACGGGTATAAGATCTTCTGGAACGGTTTTCTGGCCTCCGAGACTTTCAGTTGGAAATACCATTAATGCCTATGGGAAAACGGATATTGATCGGGATCGGGGCTGTAGTTCTGGCCGCGACGATAATGGCCGGAGGCTTCGCTTATCTTGAAACGAGAAAAAGCCGGGAGATACAGGAGAAGACAAAGGGGTACAGAAGTTTCTCGCTGCGGCCGCGGCCTGTAATAGACAAGACCTGGACGCGCTACCGCTGCCCCGAAGATAAGATCGCCGGGTTTGATTTTTCTGACGGCGCGCAAGTTGAGGAGGCGGAGGCGCTGTTAAATACTTATGGGACAGGGTGTGCTGATAAGACCGAAGACACTCATGGCCGGCGGTTACGCTACTATGTCCCGAAGTCGAAAACATATGTTGAGCTGGACATTGAGAATAACTGCGGAAAGAACGGCTGCCTGGTTAATGTAAAGCTTGCGCGCGAGGCGATTTTTCCCCGGACCTGTGTTCCCAAGGCTGATTTTAAGTCGTTGAGCACCGGTAAGGGAATACAGCTCGGGGACTCCGAAGATAAGGTCCGTAAGTTATATGGGCTTCCCTTCAGCGAGGGGAAATTGGCTGATAAGCCCGGGCGCTTTTACGCGTTCTATTCAGATCTGGCAGTTTCGCCGGATAAAGATGTGCCGCCGGAGGGAATCCCTCCCGGGCATGCGATGCGTTTTATCTTTCAGGATTATAAAGTGTTTTCGATCGAGTTCATTGCCGGTGAGTAAATATGGCGTGAATTGGATGGTTTGAGGAGTGGTGAATATGCGAATGCCAGCAGCCGTAAGGATATTCCTGAGAATAACTTCAGGGGTAGTGATCGCTTTCTTTTTGCTTTGGCTGGCGGCTCTTTTGCAGCCTGGGGCTACGTTATATTTCGGCACGCAAGTGGCGCCCAGGTGGGCGTGGTATTTGGATATAGTTGAATGGTACGGAGTTATGGCTTATGTGTTGGGGGCTATCTGGGTCTTTACACAAGATTCCCCGGTAAAAGCTAATGGTAAGCCGGCGCGTTTCGGCTCAGTGCGCTTAAACCGCATGCTATTGGCCTCGCTACCGTTCTTCGGGTTAGGTACTATTTTCGGAAAAACGTTCGACGCTCTGGAGTTGGTTGTCGGACGGTTAAGCATGACGATCGCGGTTCTTATCCTTGTCGCGCTTGTCGTAGAAGATATACGTATATGGTATCGTACGCGGCACCATCAGGGGGCTAAATGAGTCAAAGACTTATTAATAAGTCTTTTGCGTCGGTTTTTGTCTTTCGCCGGGAGAGTAATGTCTAAATATCGAATACTCGTGGGAGTCGTTATTGCCTTAGGGGTATTGGCCCTGTCATTGAAATTGTGGTCCCAAAAGCGGGAGAGGGATTGGCAACTTGTGCTGGCCGAGTCCAAAATACAAGACGAATTGAGGATTGCGGAGTTCGGGCGTAAAATAGATAAGTTGCAGGCTCAGGGAACTATCGATAACGCCGTGGCTTTCAAGTCCGAACTCGGAGTGTATTATAACGGCGGGCGGTGGAATGGCCTTGATTCCAAGGTGATGCTTCTTGCGCAGGAGCGCGACAAGCTTTCTCCGGCCGCCGGGTTGGCGGTATACGACGAGTTGTGCCGGGTCTTTGAAAATAACGCGGAGATGACCGAATGGATAAGCGAGGACTTTAATTCTTTCGCATACGGCGACCGCGAGAAGTTCCTGAAAGCGGTTGCGGGTATTCCCCCAGATTCTTTCGAGTGCCTGCCTAAATACTTTGATTTGAGTTGGGCAAGGGCGACGGGGGATAACTTCCAGCTTGAAAATGAAAAGTTCCTAAATTATATAAATGGGTCTTCGCTTAAGAATAATCCCAACATTGCGAAAATCGTCTCTCAACTGGAACACCTAAGGAAGTAACTTTGAAGTGTGTTTCTCGGACCTGCAGGCCGCCGCGAATCGGTGACAGAATTTGACTCTTGACCTAGCCGGGGAAAACAAAAACCGCGCCTTTGACGGCGCGGTTTTGTTCTGTTCCGAAGAAGCCTTCTTCATCGGGCCCGTAATGGCTGCCGGGGTTCGGCAGCGCGGATTTCTGCAACAGCATAAATTGGCGCCCCCATGGGGATTCGAACCCCAGATCTCTGCCTTGAAAGGGCAGCGTCCTAACCGCTAGACGAAGAGGGCTTAGGGTGAAACGTCTATAAATTATATCACTTTATTTGCGCCGATAGGTATGGCGTGATAAAGTGCGCGGAATTAAGTGTGCACTTTGATGTGCGCTTTCCCCCAATCCCACCGCAGCGAGAAGAAGCAAATAAAAGGCCCCTGGATGCCCTTAAAATGACATTAGAGGAGACTTCGATACATCCTTGAGATTTTGGTCGCCGACCGGCTCTGTAGCTTAATATTTCATTTAAAATGGCTTTCCCAACCCGACAACACGCTGTCGGGATGCTCTGCTATACTAAAGGTATGCAAAAGGATAGAATTATACTGTTTGGGAAGGGCTATCACCCTGTAGGGGAATGCGCCCTAGTCTACATCATCGTCTCCGCCCTGCCTAGACATTCCTTTTGCGGGAAGATATCGAGGAGGTTATAAGCAGCATGCTACACGATAACTCAACCAAACGTGGATTCAGTCGTTACTTTGGGATTTTATTCGTGGCCCTCCTGAGTCAGGCGTGTGCCAGCTATCAGTGTTATGCGGCCACAGATTCCCCATCACCCTATGTGAGTGATCAATTTAAAGTCGTAGCCAAACGAGTTCTAGGCAAGGTTGTTTCAGACCAGGTCAAGAATGCGTGCCCGCAAAATGACGTGCTGTGTCAAAATATGGCCATACCTTTAGGCCGAGCTCTCCAGGCAGCAATAACATCCAACGATCCGAAGCTAAAGAAGTCGCTGAATACGTTTTTTATTAATAGCTCTGCCGGTGCACTTACTCACGTCATTCTCAAAAACAGTTCTGATATTTCCGAGTTGCCTGAATGGGGAAACATTCATTCCCGTCTGTCTCAATGTGTTTCTAGCGCAGTAATTGAGCCAAATCGAGTCAGCCCTAGTTGTCTGTTCTCATCCACTGAGACAGTCGCGGCGCTGAAGCTAATGCTTGGGAAACGTTGCGACAATAATCCAAGAGTTGCCAATGTCTGCGACTTGGTAAATAGGGTGGGAGCTAAGCAGCCGGTCTCTCCAGCTTTGGCCGTCAGAAGTCTTGCGGATTTAGCCATCTTGGATGGGATTGACCGGCCAGACGTTAGAATTTATTTGCTAAGCCTGGAGCGCTTCCTAAATTATGGCGTTGATGATGGCGTGTTCGGGGCTGCTCGTGCATTTCTTGCTGATGATGAAAATGTCCGACAGGATTCGGAAGCTCTAATTAATTCAACTCCGGATGCTCCAGAGAATGCGTTGTGGGATAAAACTGAAGATTCGCAGTGGCTTGTAGCACTTTCGAGCTGTGCCATGTCTAGTGAAACTTTTAAAATCTGGCAGCAAGCGCGGGATGAGCGTAACTGGGTGGAAAATTCCAGATTGGCATATTTGAAGGGTGAGCCTATTGATGCCAGTCCTATGGAAGGGCTGTTGTCCTATAAGCCAGATAGTTGCGTTAATCAGGATGCAAAAGAGAAGATCCGTAGTTTTAAGAGGCAAACGCTCTATGCATTGTCTCCGATTAGGGTGCAGGAAAGTCTTTCACATTACGGTGTAGCGGCTTTGGCGGCCGCTGCCATCATCGATTATGTTAGAACTGATGACGAGGAAGCCTTCCAAAAGAATTTGCTCCAGACGTATGCTTACGGCCTAGCCCAGATAGCTTACAGGCGGTTGGTGTTGAATAAACTTGCCGAGGAATTAAGTAATCCGAGTGAAAAGCGTCTTGATTCAACGACCCTTCCCAGCTTCAAAGATGCCGAAAGAACGTGTGAGGTTGCCGTAGTCTCCTCACTTCTCGGTTTAAATTCAGAAAAGGATTCAGATGGGTGTTATAGCATCGCTCTGTCAACGCGGATTGCCCATCAGGCGTTAACCCCATCCGCGGAAAATATCCCATCGCGTGATTGGCTCGCCAAGCATGCTTCGGATTTGGACAAAGCCTTTGGGGCTTTGCTAGTCCAGCAGGTCGAACTGGCTACTTCAACTGTCGCGATGCCTGATACGGCTATTCTTTTTAGAGTCGGTAATGCTCTGCGGAATGGGAAGCTGGCTTCTGCTTCGGAAATACTTGTCCGTCCTGGGGTAAGCTTTCTGACTGATAGTCTGGATACTCTCACTAGCAGTTGGCTGAAAGCAGATTATGCTGAGTGCTCGGATAACGCGCGAGTCGTATCGATCTTCTCTCACTCGCAAGGGAAATGCGCGCTCCAGTTGTTGATTGCAAGTGCTTATCGTCCGATTGCGGACTACTACGGGGAGTCTGGGGGCGTTAAGCGTGAATCATCGGAGGTTGCGCAAGATGTCTATGATAACCTCATGAAATCTCCTGCGATTAACCGCCTCCCCATCATCTTTAACGTCGGAGTTGGTGCGAATCATATTATGGGGCACTCTTCGGTATGGGGGGATAATGGCTATTCCGCGCTTACAGTCGTTGATAAGGTTGGTGTTGCCTTCTTGAAGAAGACGCACGCTGATTATGAGTGGGAATTTGGGGCATTTGCCGGGGGCTTCCTTGATGCTGTCGTGAGAACAGCGGCGAATACCGGTAAATCGGAGCGCTACTGGTTGCTTGGACTTACCGGCGGATGGACCAGATTGCCACATTTTCCATTCGGAATTGAAGTTCATTTGGCTGAAGCTATGCCATTTCGCTTGGACTCTGGTGGGCGGTATGGGCTGACGATTGGAGCTGCTATAGTCGTTCCCTGGAATGTGTTTTTAGGTGTTGAGGAGTAATTTAAAATAGGTTAGGAGGAGACCGTTATGATTAATACTGCTACAGCCAAGTATTGCCCGGAATGTGGGCGCAGGTTGGATAAGAATGGGAAGTGCCCTAACAGGAATTGCCCATTCTATGGGAAAGTTGCTGGCAACTGATACTTACAAACACTAAGTCAGTCTTCTATTATCTGGGAAACGGCGTTATGTTCTGTTCAGACAGGATAATTTCCTGTATAGTAGCCTTTTGTGAAAGAGTGTTGTCGGGTTTCTGAAGGCATTGCTGGCGGAGATTTAGTGTATGGGGAAAGAGATCAAAGATAAGTTGGCATACGGACGCTTTCAATCTAGGCGAAGAAAAGTGTTTATCTTCATGATTGATGCTCCACCGCGCTCAAAGAAATCCATCTCGCTTGACGAGAAAGCGGAATTCCAAGAACAACTAAGGAAAGCTATTTCCAAATTTAAGTCTGCCCCATTTTCTGAATCTCTGGCAGTCGCAATCACTGTGACTGTCAATGAAAAAGACCCTCCGCATATACATACAATCCCTAAAAACTATCTTGATCTGTGCACGGGGATAGTCTACAACGATGACAGCCAGATAGAATATCTGGCAATAAATTATCATATGACTGATTCGAGAGGGCCTCATATGACTTTTGAGTTTTATCCTATGGTAAGTCTGCGCCAAGATTTGCGCTTTTCCTATTCTATAGTCACACATTCCCAAAGAAATAAGGAATTGCTTCGCATGGCCGGGGAAAGTCCGGATGACTATGATACTCCGATGGAAGAGTTGCGCCGGTTTCAAAGACACATAACTGCTACTGAGAAGACACATGGGAAAGAGGTTGTCGACCGGCTGCTTACCTGGTATACGAAAGAAGCACAGGAGTATGCTTTAAGGTCAATCTCTTTAAGTCTTGGAGTATTGGAATCGCTCATTGCTCCTAAGTCTAAATATGCCTATCTTAAAGGCTTTACTCACTCAAAAGTCCTGAAAGATATTCAAGCGTCCAATTACAAAGTGGGGCAGGGGCTTGCTAACGCCATCCTGAAATCAAAAATACGAATGCAAGTTCTTGCCATCCCAGTTAAATCTGGGGATGGGAAGCAATTTAGGGCCGAAATTAAAAAACAGATGAAAGACTTCAGGCTTAAGGTTCCACTGTTCTCTAAATTGTATTCCCCTGTAGGGTTGGAGGTCTTGTTTGTTCCTCCCGCTGGCGAAGTATCGGTCGTTAGAGACATGGATAACGTAATGCGCAAGATTGTCCCATCATTCCATGAGGAATTTTCGCCACCGATTAGTTCCATGCACACAACCGACCTCATGAGTCTTCCGGCTGATATGAGAGATAGATATCGACAATGGATGTCTGTTTTCCCTAAAGGACTGAAGTCGCAGGTGCTGAATTATGAGATATTTCGGGTAGCGGCAGACCGGTCACTAGAAACGCGAGGGCAGGTGTCCATTGGGCTATGTGAAGGACAATTTAAGCGCAATCTCTTGGACAAGACGCAAGACATTGTTGAGAAATGGTGGGAGATCCGAGACGATTGGTCTTAGCTAATGTTTGTATAAATCAGAGAGGTTCCTTCGTATATCATCTTCAGATATAGCGAAGGAGCCTATAGTGACCGCCAAGCAAAACACGTTAGTGTCTAAGAAACCGCCCCAGCATGCGCGCCGGACGCTTCTGGTCGAGCAGTTGGAGTCGGCAGCATACCCATTCATCTTCAAATACCTGGGAATAACCGACGGGTCGGAGGCGCTTCGCCTTCACCGCGAGTACAGGGGTAATATCGTAGGGCTTTCCTACCTCGGTCTAACAAGGTGGCTCGACTCACCAGCAATTAAGAAGAAACAGAGTCCGCAGGGGTATTCCCTCCAAAGCAACCGGGTTTCCGCCGATGGAAAGTTCACGGATTCTACTGGGATTAGGTTTCTGGAAATTGACGGAGTCCGAGTGGCCCTTTCTTTATTCCACAGAAATATAGGTTTTCCTGAGCTCCATATGGCCTTTTACGTCCGCGCCGAGGATGCTCCTCGGCTGGGGACTGTCTTTACGGAGATAGAGCGAGCCCCATCCCAACTTCACGATCTAGTCCTCAACGGGGAATGCTCCCCTGTCCCTGCTTTCGCCGGAGTCTCAGGCGATGATATCGTGCTTGGGGAAGAGATTCGTAAGGTGGTTTCATCTAATACTATCGACTTGCTTGCGAGGGCAGACTTGTATCGGCAATTGGGGGTTCCCTTGAAGCGTGGACTCCTGCTTTGGGGAAGTCCGGGTTGCGGGAAGACACTTTGTGCCAAGATGCTGATGTCCCAAGTCCCAAGAAGCATCTACGTCACATGCAGCGACTTGGACCAGTTTGGCAATTGGGGAATAGCAGATATCTACGCTGTGGCCCGCCGCCTTGCCCCGTGTTTAGTTGTTCTGGAAGACCTGGATGTGCTAGGCGGTATTGACCGCAGGAATCAATCTGGGAGGCCGCTGGGGCAGCTTCTTGGGGAGCTGGATGGTCTGGAGGTCAACCAAGGGGTAATTACGGTTGCCACGACCAATGACGTTGCCGTGCTGGATGAGGCCTTGCGGAATCGTCCAGGGCGCTTTGATTTAAAGTTGCATTTCCCTAACCCGGACCATGAGCTTCGGCTCCAACTCTTGAAACTCTTCACGAAGAGTCTTGCCTTGGCGACGGATGTCGATCTGAATACTTTATCTAACAGGATGGAGTATGGGAATCTGTCCTGTGCCCATGTCCGCGAAGTAATCACCAGAGGGATAATCTACGCTACGGATGAACTGCCGGTAGGGAGTAAAGCCGCTCCAATGATCGCGCAGGCGCACTTGGAACGTGCTTTAACGGTTTTGGCGGATCCGAAACGGAGAAAAATCGGGTTTGAACCTGAAAGGGGGTAAAACACTTCTGTACCGGCTTTACCTACCTTGGAAGGAGTCAGCGATTCTTCTTAAGCTTGGCGCTCATGACCTTGGCGGACTTAATGATGTATGCCTGGTCTTTTTCGGAGTTTTTGCGAAGGGACTTGATAAGAGAAATCAAAACCTTATCCATATCAGGGGAAAGATATTGCGGTTGCTTTTCACGGGTGGCGCTGGGGGTATTAGTCCGGCTGTGATTAAACAAAGCCCCCAATGGCTTGTTGAGGCTCTCTGCGACCTTCTTGAGGTTAAGGAGGGAGGGATTGCGGGTTCCCCGTTCAATGTCTCCAAGGTAACTGGGGTGCAGATGCGCCCGGAAAGCCAATTCCTCAATAGTTAACCCACGTTCCAGCCTAAACCGGCGTATCTGGTTCCCGACCTCAGTCTGCAAATTAGTTCCCACGAGTCCTCCGGAGACAATTAAAATTCTATTCAATGCGTATATGCATATCCATAGAATATAAGTCTTGGAAAACACGCTTTGACAATATTACTTATAAGTGGTTAAATTTGGGGATATCGGGCGAGGTGGAGGTTAAGATGAAAATTGCTTTTAACCGAGTTGTGCTGTTATGTGTAACAGTCGCTCTTTCTGGCTGTGGGGCGGATTATCAGTTTAAACAGGCGCAAAAGCTGGAGTCCAAAGGCGAATGGCAAGAGGCCGTCGCAACTTACCGGAAAATCCAGGAGAAGTACCCGGAAAAAGGTATAGAAGCCCGGCTTCGTGTCGCAAGTGTTTTCCAACGACAAGGGCGCTTTGATGAGGCCCTCGCAGAGTATGGAGAGGTGGGGAACAACTTCAAGGAAACTCAGCACGGTATACAGGTTGCGGAGGGCTACGCTAATACGTACTACGCACGCGGGGAGAAGCAACGTAACGCTAAAGATTACCAGAAAGCGTTTGATGATTATATCGAGGCGCGCGCCTTCAGCCTTGACCCGGACTTTATAGCTAAGGTCGCGGTATCTGCTCAGGCAGCAGTGAGTGAGCGGGACAAACTCCCTGAGGCCTCCGCCCCAATAAAATCTTGCGAAGGATACCTGGCAAGCATGAAATCATCGTTTGCTGCCGTAAAGGCGGGGGGAATGGATGACCTCGGCAACAGGAAGATAGCTCTCGGATGCGTTATTCTTAGGAACTGTAATAAAGTGTGCAGTCCGTCTAAATGTCGAGGCGTAGTGTCGCCGTACGTGGACACGGACTGGTTCAAAGACGATCCCGCCACCCGAATTGAGGTTAAAAACTTTGAGCAGTTTTCGGAGGTCTGCCAAGGGGTAGGATTCCCGCTAGAGTAATGCAAAAGGGAGATATGCGACTGCGCTGTCGGGGATAAGTGGAGAATATGATGCAACTCCACTCCCCGAAGAGAGTATGGTGGTTCCAGTGGTGCAAAGCGTGCACAAGAGCAAGGTCGCAAAACCGGACAAATCTTTTGGTTGTTACATAAACTGGAGAAATTGGAAAAGGTGAAAGGGGTAACTGATGAATCATTCACAATTTTTGGGTTTAAAGAACGGGATGTCTTTGGCTGCATGTATGTTTGTTGTGGGGTGCACTGGCAATAAGGCATATCTTGTAAATCCGCCACCTGGAGAGAACGTCGTTAAGATGGCGCAGAAAGTCGAAATAAAGAATAGGGTATCAAGGCCAACGAAGTCATTTCCTTCCTGTCGAAAACTAGCGAACTCTACTGCGGAGCATCCGGCTAGCTTAACGACTCTTTTACTTGTGCCAGTCGATTTCATTATATTGCCATACACTGCGGTTTATGACTTGTCCCCGCATTACGATGTGGAGAAGAAGGTAAATCTAAAACTAAAGGCGAAACTCCTTAATGCCTCGGGAGTGCCATTGGGTGATTATCCTCTCACGATAAAGGCTAATGGGGTGCAATCTGTGAAAGTGAATACAGATTCTGATGGAATCTTTACGGCTGACTTGCTGAATCTGGCTGGAAATATAGGGGAAAAGGTTCCTGTCACGGTGCTATTAAGTGATGCCGACTTGGCGCCATTTGCCAAAGGGCAACCGCTGTCTATAGTCTCCCCAATGGAGGTTGAGTATCTCGTGACTGTTGGTGACGGACGTCTCAGTGTTGAGAGGACGGATAGATACGTGCGAGTTCAAACTGCTTCTGCCCCCCAGAGGGATACCTTATGGAAGGAACATAAGGCAGTGAGAGGCGACTTGCAGGGGATAGTCGTAGAGCAAGCTAATCTTTTAAGCGAAAAGAATCGGACTATTCAGAAACAAGAGGAAGTTCAGCGCCAAGAGGATGAAGCTCGTCAACGGGAAGAGGCGCTCCGTGTGAAAAAAGAGGAAGACCTTAAAAAGCAAAAGGCAGAGGCGGAGCGGTTAGAGCAGGAGAAGAAGGACCGATTGCTTGCGGAGCGACGACTCAAAAAAGAGATATTCCAAAACCAAAAAGCGTCCTCTTCTAGGTGTATGCAAATCCTTCAAAATATCGCGGCGAAGAGGGGGCAACTCCCTGCGGATTGCGATGACATTCTTCAGGCGGAATATCCGTTTCTTGCACAGTTGGGGCGTGCGGGCGACGGGGCTCTGGAAGGAGCAAGCTGTAAAGAGAGGGTAGATCTGTGCTACGGGATGTTGATAAATGGGTACCCTGTTGTGTCGAAAGGCGAATGATGCGGCAAGTGCGGCCTCAATAAATTAGAGTGAGGTGGGAGAGCATCATTGATAAGTCTTTAGATGCTCGCTTGGTGTTTTTGCGTAAACTCCTCCTTTGCCCTAGCCTGCTCCGAGCAAGAGCTAGCGGTGAGCAACGTGTTCTTCTGGTTGACTCTGGCAGGAGAACAAGTAAAGGGATGCGTGAATTACTACACTAGTGGGATGTTTATAAGAATGGTTCTCTTCTGTCTATTGCTTAACAGCATTGGGGTAGCATTTGGTGCCGAAAAGTGTCTTAATCAAACATCAATAATCTCCTGGAACGTTCAAACTTTCGGAAATCTGGCACCAGCGCGAAAGGCGGTATGTGTAGAAGCCTATCGGAACGTTATCTCCTCTCATGTTACTGTGTTAGCTGTCCAAGAGCTAATTAATCAGAAGGGCGAAGCCCTCTTTTTAAGTCTGCTGCCTGGAGCATCCCAGCAGTGGGGTGTAAGCTTTGAAGACACTTCTTCAAGCCACGATAATGGGGTGTTTTATCGTGCAGCAGTAGCGACGATAACAGCTCAGGGCTTTGTTTACGGTGATACCCCATCTAAGAAACCAGACAGAAGCAAAGTGCTCCATCCGGCGCGTTGGGCTCATATCCGCGTCGACGACTTTGACTTCACCATCGTAAGTCTGCATCTTACCTACCAGAAGGGGGACACCAGGGAGTCCAAGCGCGAGATGCTCAATATCTTAGATTGGCTGGTCCAGTACTTTAAGGACCCAAAGAGCGACCCAGACGTCATTCTTGCCGGTGATTTTAATCTGCCATCCAGTAAGGGAAAGCCTTTGAGCAAGCGAAAGAAAGAGGCTTCCTTCATGACCCTGGAGTCAATCATCCAGGAGCATGGTAAATTCCTTACTGGGCCTCGCAAGCTGTCAGTATTAATTGACGAGCCAACTTCGCGATCAAGGAAAGGGGCAGGCAACAACTACGACCACTTCATCCTTACGCAGAGTGTCCTTGAGCGGCTAATATCGGCGGATAGGGTGCCGGTGGAAATCGTAGACAAGGTTGATGCTGGTAAGGATGTTCGCGTTTCGGACCATTATCCAATAGTGACTGCCTTTTGCACTCAATACAGGCCGTAACTGTCCACCAAATCCAGGCAGCAAGGAAAGGCTGCTAATAAGTCGATAATAGAGCCTGGAGGCCATTAGACGAGACTTCGATACATCCTTGAGATTTTGTTCGCCGGGAACTGCTATAGGTCAATTCTCACTGCTTGTGCAGGTGTGCAGGTAGGGTCCGACTCCACCCGGCCGGACGGCTGCATGGTATAGGTAATAGTATGGGGTATATATAGGCTTAAATCAGTTAGGTATATAGAGAGAGTAGTTACTAAGAGTTATATATATACTAGATATCACATAAGATAAGGGGGCCGAGCGCCTTCGTATCTTTAGGGTGTGCCCTCCTACAAATCCATTTCCCGGACAGAAATTAAGGCGCTGGCGCTTAGCCAGCAGCCGGACAAGCCGCTAGCGCTTGCCTTGGAAGTCTCCGGCCCCGACCCCCTTAAGGATTCAATCCTCTCCGTAGCATGGTCTGATGGCTCCCCAGAGCCGTACTGGTTCCAGCTTACCGGTGATGCCGACCTCAAAGCCCTATCTCGGTTCCTTTCCTCCCGCCCAGTAATTCTTTACGACGCCGCCCGCTGCTCAGCTTTCTTGCGCCAGTCCGGTATAAACCCAAAGGTCATAGGTGACCCAAAGCTAATGTTGTTTGCGCTTAACCCCATAGAGGCCCTTGACCTTGACTCAGTCTGCACCAAGCGCCTCTCATTGGACCTAAACCTCCCAGCCAATCCCGACCCCATAGAGTCCGGTGCCATCGAAACCAGCCCCACCAATCTCTTGACGGAATCGGGCGCGACGTTCAAGGGGGTTGCTAATGCGATTTTTTACCTCTATAACCGAATTCAGAAATGCCTGGATTGGGCCTCAAACACCTACAGGAGCGAGTTAGAAGTCTTTTCTCTTTGCACGGATATGTTCCTGGGGGGGATAAGGGTCTCCCTGCCCATCCTCCAAGATAAAATATCCGTCCTAGAGGCTTCCATTGCCTCCCAGGAAGCTTTCCTGCACGAGAAAGCTAAGGAGTTCTTGCCAAATGGCGTTCAGGGGAAGGCAAAATCAGTTAACTGGGGCTCTCCCAAGGATGTGGGGGAGATTCTTTCATCGGTAGGCGTCCCCTTATCCAACCATACCGCAGGTGGTAAACTCTCAGTCCGGAAGGATGTTCTCGCCCAGCTCTACGACACCCACCCACTGATACCTCTGATTCTCACCCTCCGTCATACCGTCAAGCTTGCCGGTATCGCCCGCACCCTCCGCAAGTTCTACAACGAAAAGACCGGCGCAATTCATGCTGAGTGGCTGAGTACAGGTGTCCCAACCGCCAGGTTCCGTTCCCGCAATCCTAACCTCCAGCAAATTCCGGAAGCTTTGCGGTCTGCCTTCATCCCACGCCCCGGCCATTACTTCATAGGGTTAGATTACGACCAGCTTGAGTACCGCATCCTGGCCGCCTGCGCCGGCGAGACAACCCTGGTCGAGGCATTTCTCCGCGGCGAGGACATCCATACCAAGACCGCTTCTATGCTGCTAGGGGTGCTATTGGGTGATATCGTTCCAGAGCAGCGGGCTATGGGGAAGCAGCTTGGCTATTCCCAGCTCTACGGCAGCGGGGCCTCTGGCCTAGCCCATAAGCTGAACATCTCCAAGAAGAAAGCCCAAGCCTTATTGACCCAGTACTTCGCCGCCGTCCCCAAGCTGGTAGCGTTCCTAGAGACATTACGACAACGTGCCCTATCGCAAGGGTATGTGGCGAGCTATTATGGGCGGCGCCGTCCTCTCCCAGAGATTTACAGCGTTAATCCCAAGATACAGGCCTTCGGCCTACGTAGCGCGGTGAATGGGTATTGCCAGTCAACCGCCGCCGATGTTGCCAAGCAAGCCATGGTACGAGTCGATAAGGTTTTGAAACGGTTTAATGCCTTCATGTTGGTCCAGCTCCACGACGGGTTGCTTCTAGAAGTCCCCGATACCGTTCCCCTCAAAGAGATCCTCCCCGAGCTAAAGGATGCCATGGAGACCGAGATTCTTGGCCTACCCCTAACCGTCTCAGCCTCTTGGGGCCATAACTGGCACGACTTAAAAAAACTCTAGGTTAGCACCTGATAAGTTTGTGACATGCTCTCGTATATTTGTGGCATGTCTCGTTTGCCATTAACCCAGATAGCCCCGATGTTGGCCTGCGACTTGCGGGACCTACCGCCAGCAGAGCAGGAGTGCATCTGGTCCAACCCCGCCTACATTGCCGAAGAGAAGTTTAACGGCGTTCGCGGCTTGCTTCACATTGGTAAGAAAGAGAACCGAATTAGCACTCGGTGTCGAAGCAAGCGCACAGGGCTTTACTCCGAGAAAACCGACCATTTCCAGCACCTCCGCAACCTGCCACTGGACTTCCTGGATGGCGCCGTCATCGACGGTGAAATCCTGATGAATAAGTCCAGGATGTTTACTGGCGAGACCTTCGCCTGCGGTACCCTCTCCTGCACAATGGCGTTATGCAATGCCTCACCAGAGAAAGCCTTCGTTCTCCAGCAGGAGGAAGGTTATGCCAGCTTCCAGGCTTTCGACATCCTCCGCTACAAGGGGGAAAGTCTTGAAAGCCAGCCCTTCTGGAAGCGCCGTCAGGTGTTAGAGAAGCTCTTCTCTGATATGACCGCGAAGGGGGTAGACCTCACCTCTTTGAACATAGCCACACAAGTGTCCGACGATAAGAGGGACTTCTACGAGGCCGTGCTATCCTCCGGTGGGGAAGGGGTTATGCTTAAGCATAGGGATGCCCTATATCAACACTCCGGTCGTTCAAAGGGGATGCTGAAGGCCAAGCGCTTCCTGACGGTGGATGGGTTTATCATCGGGGCTACGTCCGGAAAGAATGGGAACGAGGGAATGATAGGTAGTCTGCTAATCGGTGCATATGACCTCTGCACGGATAAGGTCCGTGAGATTGCAGGTGTCCCTCCCTCTGACTTAAGCCTCGGCAAGAACAGTAATCTGCGTCGTACGATGACCATCATAAAGGATGGTAGACCCTGCCTTGCTCCCGGTTTCATGAACAGAGTTGTTGAAGTAGAGGCGTTCCAGTGGAATAACTGGAGACTTGTCCACGCGAAGATACTGCGCTTTAGGGAGGATAAGTCCCCGCGAGAATGCGTTGTTGACTTCCTAGGGATGGAGGAATAATTATGCGTTGGAAGACCGGCGATAAGTGTGTTCTGGACGAGACTGTGTTTAATCGCTTCATAAAGTCATTCGGCTCGGATGTATGCCGAGCTCAGGAAGTCTACACGGTGGTTGATGCTGACCCCTGCCAGGCCGTGGTGATTATCTCCGATAAGGAGGGGAAAGCCTCTATCGTGCTCGATTCCTGGATATTGCCGTTAAAAGAGACAGACTGGAAGGCCTGCAGGCAGCTACTGGATAAGAGCACCAGCCCCACAGATTTAATAAAGCGGTTGAATGCCCCGAAGCCCGTGGAGGCGCCTAAAGAGCAGCCGAAGGAAGCTGCTACAGCGAACCCCGACCCATTGCCAGACACCAAGAGGACGCTAATGAAGATGCTCGACCAGCTCGAGATAGCGCTAGCAGGCTCCCTCACGATAATCATGGCTGTAGTTCGTGTTTATCTGCAACGGCATTGGTGAAGCAAGGCCCCAAGTGATTTGTGATGCGGTGTTCGTATATTTGTGATATGACTGACGGCTTATTTACCCTTCGCGACCTGGAGTCCACCGTTGTTGAAAGAATTCCGACCGGACTTCGCAGGCTGGATAAGGTTATCGGGCGCGGTTTCGTCCGTAAAAGCCTAACACTATTCGCTGGACATGCGGGGGCTGGTAAATCCAGTCTGCTGACCCTTATCTCGTCTAGGGTAGCCTCAAGGGGCCGGAAAGTACTTTACGTAAGCTCGGAAGAAGATCTTTCCCAGTTTAGCATGCGGGCTAAGCGGCTTCGAATTGAGCCAGTAGATACTCTTTACCTCACCGAGGACGCAAGCATCAGTTCCCTCCGCCAGAAAGCCCTTGCATTGGAGCCTGACCTATTAATCATAGATAGCATCCAGAGCATCCGCCAGTCCAACGAGGGTTCGCCATGTTTGGAGAACATGCGCTCCGCCCGGCACCTCCTGGCTGAGCTGCTGGACCTTAAGAAGCAGCTCGTCTCGGCCATAATTTTGGTGGGCCACGAGACGAAGGGACATGAAATCTCCGGCTCGGCGCAGTTAATTCACATGGTAGATGTTGTGATGAAACTAGATTTGGACGAAACCACCAACGATCGGGTCCTGGCAGTGAAGAAGAATCGTTTTGCCCCAATCTTAAGTTCATACCGCTTTGTCATGGGCAAGCATGGCGAGATAAAGGATGCCCCGCCTGCCCCCGTAGTGAATTACAGGTCTCCGACGGTTATCGGCTAGGAGGAATAGATGATACTCAAGAGCTTGGAAGAGGTAACTAAGCAGATTCGCAATGACCGGGCGGATATCCACGATGTCCTGCTCCGCAACCCGGCAGACTTCAATCTGCAATACGATGAGAAAGCCGGCTACAGCCTGCTGCTAGAGGGGAAGAACTACAGGGTAGGCCCCACTGCAATGTACTCCATCTGCCGCATGCTCCGGATGCCGAAGGACTACTTCGACCGGTTCCCTAAGAAGCAGGAGTTCGTAGAGCATGTCCACACGCTCCTGCCTGCCGCCTCCAAGAACGGTCTGCTCCTGCGGCTTAACGGCGAGCTCCACGGCGTTCTGCCTGGCAGCTATAGGGTATTCGACGACGACCAGGGGCTAGAGTTCATCGGGGATATGGCCACCCGCCTGCTTCCCGAGATAAAGGGTGTGGCTGTGACCTCGGATAGCCGGGCCTGGAGCTGTTACCGGATCGTGTTTGGAGACTCCGCACTGAAACGCGATGAAATATACCCGGTCATCAACTTCACCAACAGTGAGATAGGGCTGTCACCGCTTTCCATAGACGGTGGAACGTTCCGGCTGGTCTGCCTTAACGGGTCCATGCGTTCAGTGGTCACCGGCAGGAAGTTCTCCTGGAACCACAGCGGCGACTTCCACAAGAAGGTGGATGACCTCTCCGCTTTCATGCGCAAGCAGGCACAGGTGGCTAACGAAACCTCCGAAGCCATCAAGCAGGCAGTAAAGAAAGTTCTGCCCAGTGGAATAGAGGAAATCCGCAGGCTCAACCAGGCTAGGTGGATTAACAGCAACTTCGCCAAGGAAGCGCAGAAGCTGCTCACGCTGGGAGCCCGTTCCACCAAGTACGACGTGTTCAACTGCCTGACCAATGCGGCGCAGGGCTTGCGAATGCCGGAGCGCCTGCGCACGGAAGGCATAGCGCATGCCTATCTGATGAGCAGGAACTGAGGCTGTCAGAGGGAAATATCATGACTGAGCGTCCCACCAATACAGCCCCGGCCCCGGATAGTCAGGCTACAGAATCTTTCAGCGTGTCAAAGCTGAAGTGCTACCTGCGCTGCCCGGCGGTGTATTACTACCGATACATCTTGGGGCTGCATGCACCACCCACCAGCAACATGATGCTAGGGTCAGCTGTCCACGCTGCTATTGAGTTCAACTACCGCAAGAAGCTCGAAAGCGGCAAGGACCTGCCCTTGGGTGACGTTAAAGAGTTCTTCACTGCCAACTTCAACTATTCCAAGGGCCAGGTGCTCTGGGAACCCGGCGAGGTCCCCGGCAAGGTGATGGACGAGGGGGTACGGATGCTGGAACTGTACCATACGGAGCTGGCACCCACGATAACCCCAACTCTAGTGGAGCAGGTGTTCCAGGTTAGGTTCGAGAACTGCCGGATTGTGTTTAAGGGCATTATTGACCTCGTTACGGATGGCTCGCTAATCGTAGACCACAAGACCTCCGGCAGGACTCCCACTGCGGAATCCATAGACAAAGATTTGCAAGCCACCGCTTACTCCCTAGGCCTGCGCTACATGCGCAAAACCATAGAGACAGGCATCGCCTTCGACTATATCATTCGGTGTAAGCAGCCAAAGATTGTGCGTTTCAATACATCACGGACGCAGGCCGACATAGACAATTTCCTAAAGCTGCTTGGCCAGGTGATGACCTCCGTGCAGGCGGGAATATTCTATCCGAACTCCACAGGGCAGTTCTGCTCGGCTAAGATGTGCCAGTTCTGGGACGAGTGCGTAGGAGGGCGCAAGTTTAATTATGCACCAACAAGATAATAAGCGACTGTCGTACGTCGAATCCGTAATACGGGGTGTTCTCGGCAACGTAAGGAAAGAATCGTATAGGAGGCGGTATGGATACTGTAATCCCAAAGGTTTTGCTTCCGCAAGAAGCAACTGCGGTGGAAACAAAGACAGGCGGCCCTGTATCAGAGCCCGCAAACCCACAGGAAGTATACCGGCTGTGGGACCAGCGTGACGAGGAGCAGGTAGTCTCGGCTCTAAAAGGCCGCTACCTCGAAGAGTATGTATACTCATTTTGTCGGAGGCATTCCTGGCCGGCCGGCAAGCGTCCCCCGGAGTGCACCTGCACGGATGTAATCGTGGGTCTTAGCTGGCTAGGTGTTCAGGAAGCAGCCCGGGAATACAGGGGCATCCACGTTCCTCTGGAGAAGATGCGCAAGGTGGAGACCGAGGACAGCATCGAAGTGACCCTTGAGGCCATCGATACAAAGACGGATTCCTCACGTATCGGCATCGCCTCCCAGTCTAAGAAGATGAAGCTTCATAGCGGCCAGGTGATGGACGACCCATTCTGCGCGGCGAAAGCAATGGCAAAGGCTCAGCGCAATGCCATACGACCCCTACTGCCAGTGACCCTTATAAAGGCTTGGATTGAAGCACATCGCAACCACGGCAGCGTCCCGGTGTTGCCTACGGAGCATGTCGCCCCGCTAAAGGCTATTAGCCAGGGAACTAAGGCTATCCCAGCCCCGGAACAGGAGCCTGCGGCAACTCCCCAGCGGCCCAGCAAGCCTACAAGCAATGGCGGCTATCAGTGGGCGCCAAGCGAGGGGCAGGTGAAACGGATCTTCGGGCTGGCTCACGGGCATAACGTTAGCCGGGATAAGATACGGGAGCTTATAAAGACCATCTGCGGTGTCGAGGATCCGGCCAGGATATCCAGCAGGATAAAATATGAGGCCCTTTGCGAAACCATACAGACTGGCACCCCATTTTAGGGTGGAAGCTAATCCATAATCCCAGGAGGGAACAATGTTCATTGACGGGTACTATACACCATCTGGGATTAAAATTTACTCCTCAGTGGCACATAACGTCTCTGGGTTCGACCCCACTAATACTGATGACCCACAGGTACAAGATGCCCTGCGGAAGTACCAGGACCGTGGCCGGGAGATTATGTCGGAAAACTCCGAGGATGCCCTCACCTGGTCCTTCTTCCACGCGGTCTCGCAGCTTCCATCAAAGGACTGGCTGGTGGACTTCTTCCGGGCAGCGGTGAATGACCGCTTTGCTCAAACTTATACACCATACGTGGACCAGGCTACAATAAGGTTTTGGGTCGCGCACCCGTCGCCACCGGTATACCTGCAATGGATAGGGGCCAAGGTGCTCCAAGAAGGGGAGGGGAGTATATCCCACCTGGAGCGCTATGACAGTAAGGTGAGGGCACGGAAGCGGCTGGCAAAGATAATGCGCGGCGACCCAGATGAAGTGCCGGAGAGGGCCACTGAGGTTGACGTTGAAATCAGGCTCGGCAAAGAGTTGCTGGTATTCGTCGAGGTCAAGCTGTTCTCCGATGCCAGCGCCAGTGGAACATTCAACTCGACCAGAAACCAGCTGGTTCGGAACATGGAGCTTCTGGAGCACGCCGCCAGCAGGGAAGGCTTTAAGGACAGGCGATTCATCCTGCTGACGTTGGACCGAACACCGGATAAACTTTACTCCAAGCTCATGCGCCGGTACCGTAATACTGATGGCCGGTTGCTTCGGCAGTGGGATGAAGTCGGTAACTGGCAGGCAATTAAAGAGGACTTACTGCACAGATCTGCTGAGCCGGATGCCTACTTTCAGGATATGTCGAAGAGGCTTGGCTGGATAATGTGGCCGGATTGCTGGAAGCTTCTGGCGCATTACGCCACGGCTGCGGGGATACCATGCAAACAATAACGCCCTTCATTCTCGGCGGAGTCTTTGCTGCTCTGGCCTGCCTCCAGCACACTCATAGCGTCAGGGGCCTATGGCAGCGCTCAATACTCACCTCTATGGGATTGGGTGCAATCCAATACTTGCTGGTGCGTTGGGCGGCCAAGGGGGATATCGCGTTCTGGGTATTCCAAGCCGGCTGTTGCCTCGGTGCTGGATTTGGGAGTTACCTATCGTCCCGCCTGGGCAGGCCTAGAGCAGATCATGACGAAGAGTATTCCGGAATCAAACTGCGGCAAGAAGAGGTCAATAAAAGAGCTTAGGTGCAACAAGGAGCTCATTAGAGGAGACTTCGATACATCCTTGAGATTTTGGTCGCCGGGACTTGGTATAGGTCATTCTTCATCAGTTATCTATCGTCGGAGTGCCAGTCTAATGCACTTGTCGTACATGAGGGGAAGGTAAATGATTATGAGGCTTAAAGACCCAAACAGACACGAGAAAAGGCACAGGTTTCCTGAAATCGAAAAGGAACGGAAGCTTTACAGGCTACTCTTCATTCTGCAGAAAGGGAGAAGGGCAATGCGCGTCAGGGAACTGAGTAACGAGTTCGGCGTTTCGGAGAGATCAATAGAGCGCGACCTGATGGTTCTGGAGGGTGCGGGGTTCGCGCTGGAGCAGCTCGGGCGAGGCACGTACAGGTTCATGGACGACAACTTAATCCCGGCAAGGAGTTAACCCATATGATAATCACAGGAACAGCAAAGCCAGTTAGCCAACTATCGGACAGGGAACTCGTAAATCTCGTGCTTCATGTCCCGGCTGGCGAGGAAAGCACCTGGGCGAAGGTCGCTAAACGGTTCGTGGACAAGCTGCATAGCTTTAATGGCTACACCCCGACCGCTGAAGACCCCTTGGCCATACAGGCAATATGGGAAATCGCAAAGAGATTCGCTGGTAAGAAAAGCAATGTCTATCTCAAGCCTCGCGATATCTGGGAAGAGCTGCGGGACATCCGGGGAGCAAAGAAAGAGCATTTTATGGTCTTCTTCCTCGATACAAGGAATCAGGAGACACACCGGGAAACCGTCTCAATCGGTACGCTCAACTATAACCTGGTTCACCCGAGGGAAGTCTTTGAACCGGCAGTTAAGTACCTTGCGGCTGGGATTATTGTTGCTCACAATCATCCCAGTGGTTGCCTTGAGCCAAGTGACGAAGATATCTCGCTGACCAAACGCCTCGTAAGCGCCGGCAAGCTGCTGGGGATAGAGGTTCTCGACCATGTAATCGTGACGAAGGATGCCTTTACCAGTTTTAAGCAAAAGGGGCTTATGTGAGTTGTAGGGGTGATGGGTCGGATTGATGATGCCGTTGTGCCATAAAGATCTTTGGATTGCTGAGTACATATCGTTTAATTCCGTAGACCCGCAATTGAGCCCTTAGTTCGGCAGGGGGAGTCCCGCAAGGCGTATATTATTTCTGACTACTCCCCAGCCACTGAGCTGTCGGGGAGTCTTGGATGCACACGGATGATTACAAACCACCTCCGTATATAGAAGCTACACCGAAGCATGGTGCCTGAGGTGTAGGAAATGGTCGTAGTGTTTGTAGTCCCCGTGCAGCCAAGAGATAAGACTTCGCTGCGCCAGCCGGCAAGTCGGTAATATGGAGAACATGCCATGTCAGTAACTTCAAAAACAAACAGCAACAGCAAGAAAGAAGTTCAGTTAGGCGATGAAGAATTCAAGGAGTTGGTCGAGCAATGCATCGCAGAAAAGATGACCAAGGCTCATTCGGATTTTGGTTTGGGTATTAAGCATGCCCTGGAATTTGCAAAGAATATCTCTTGCTCCACTTTATATGAGTGGATTCGTGCCTGTCAAATAAATGAGTGGGACGATTGGCTGCCATTTTTTGGGTCGGACTACTTTAAAGGCTGGGAGCAAGGCCTTCGTCACCTGAGGTTCGAGGTTGAGAGGCGGAAGGCAGCACGCGGTTCTGCCAAATAACTTAACTCCCTACTGGTGCCCTCACCTTAAAAGGTGGGGGTACTCAGTTTATTCTGTGCCCCGGGCCCTGATACTTCCAGTCCGCTACACTATGGGGAAACATATGAATGAAACCAGTCTAATAATTCATGTAAGCAGGGGGTACACAAGAGCTCTTAAGCGATTAGGGATTGAGGATATAAACCTATTTGCTCCAGGGAAAAGGGCTGTTCGGTTGCTTCTACGTGAAGAAGCCCCGACATGGATTATCGGCGACCCCGGGATTCGGGATAACTACTGCCATAAAGAGTATGGCGGAAGGATGTTGAGGGTTGCATCCGGGTTTAAATTCTTTGCTATCCGCGACTATAGCCCTGCGGATTGCACTTATGACAGCAGTAGTGGTAACACAGTGACTTTCCTTTTGCCCGACGAGTATTAAGCTATTCGGAATCCTGCGGAATCGAGCGGAGTAGAGTCGCAGCACGGAAAAGTATCAAAGGCCTTTCGTATATGGATAGCACACCTTAAACAATGCCGGCCTAACAAGGCGCGGACGCAAGAATAAAGGGGTTGGAGTGGTGCATCAATCACTTGCGATAGGGCGACAGTGCGTCCGACAGGCAGATGCAAAGTCCCTTAGCTCTCAGCAGAGTTTAACTGCTGCCAGGTCAACAGGTGCCTGCGAGTCGGGAAGGTAGACTCTTCGAGCCGGACAACCGCTTTCCCCTGCGAATAAACCATGATGTACTGAGTCAGTGATCCTCTTATATAAAGGGTTATGGCTCTATACAGCCTCGAGGCAGATAATAATAACGCTTCACTTCTTCACTCACTTTCACCGGCCTGCCCAAGCCTTTCATCATACCTTCGTATATCAACGGTATGAGAACCTTCGTAACCCCCGGTTACCTGAAATCTTTAACTGAGCACGGCGTAGCCGACCCAACCCTCTACGCCCCAGGGACCAAAGCGCTCAATATCCTTTCCAAGGGTGGTGCTCTCTCCTGGGTGGTAGGTGACCCCAAGGTGCAAGTAGAGGCCGGTATCCAAGAGGACGATGGGAGAACCCTGAAGGTGCCGGCGTCCTTTTCTTTCTATGCCATCCGCGACGACCACTCCTCCGACTGCGATTGCGGCTGCGGTGGCGGCAGCGTCATAACCTTTATGCTGCCCGAGGAGTATTAGCGCGTGTACATGATTGTCCGGGTGCAGGAGAGCCATATGTCTACCAAACCCAACCTCGGTGAGTTCGTTGAGAAAGACGGGAAGCTGTACTTCATCAAGGTGGAGAACCTCTCTGCCACTCCCTGCAATGGTAGCGCTCGTTCAGCGGGTGGGTATGCCTATCTACTGGGGTACGGGATAGCCGCTGTCCTGATGATGGTGGCGATGCTTGTAGTGGTCTTTATCCCATTCCACATGTTCGGGCTCCTAATGAGCGCCGTTGTCCTAAATACCAGTCAAGACGCTCTCCGGTAGCTATTCTTATTGGGCACACAGGGGCAAAAGTAGAAGTTCATCCCGACAAGCCGGTGTTGGGGTGGTCTGCTATTAGCAAGGTCATCGCCATGCTTTAGATGTGAGCGTTAGTTGAAATCTTTTAGGGATGAAAGTATTATTTGAACCGCATCCTCAATCTGGTTTAAGGTCGTATAGCGGCCAACACATATCCGCAAAGAAGATTCAGCATCTTTTGTTGATAGTCCAATAGCCTTTAGCACATGGGAGGGTTCTGGAATACCGCTAGTGCACGCAGATCCGGTAGAGATAGCCAAAGTGGGCTGCATTTTAAGGATTAGCTGCTTGGTCTCTATATTCGGAATCGTAATGTTAATATTGCCCGGATGCCTATTTTCTAGTGCGCCATTCATCTGAAGATTGGGAATGTGTCTTTCCAGTAAAGATGAAAGGTGGTCCCGTAATTTCTGGATTTTTACTCGCTCTTGCTCTTTGGATTCAGTAAATATTTTTGCAGCCTCCCCAAATCCAACAATTAATGGCGTCGGCATGGTGCCCGAGCGAAATCCGTTTTGCTGACCTCCCCCGTGTATTATTGGAAGTGGTTTTAACGGGAGGTCTTGACCTATGAAAAGTATGCCGACACCCTTGGGACCATATATTTTATGCCCGGATAGACTTAACAAGTCTATCCCCATGTCCACAACGTCTATTTCAGAATACAAACCTTGTGCGGCATCGACGTGGAATACAACTCCCCTTTCTCTACAGAGTCTTCCTATAGTAACTATCGGTTGGTTAGTTCCAATCTCATTGTTCGTTGCCATCGTGGAGATAAGCAACGTGTCTTCCGTAATCAAAGATTTTAGTTTCTCGACGTCGACAAGACCTGATTTAAACACAGGTGCTTTCAAGACTCTGAATCCGAGTTTTTCGGTAAATCGCGCGGAACCAAGCACACACTTGTGTTCTATCTCGGAAATTATTATCGTTCGCTTCTTGGATTTTTCTAAAGCTTTCAAGGCAGTCCCGATTATTGCAGCGTTATTCGATTCTGTGGCACCTGAGGTAAATATAATTTCATCTTCGAGAGAATTTATTAGCTCGGCAATGTGAGTCTTAGACTCGTGACTTGCTTTTTCGGCTTCCCAACCGAAACTATGTTCAGATGAATGCGGGTTGCCATAAAGTTCAGTCATGTAAGGCGTCATTGCCTTAAAGACTCGGGGGTCTAAGGGGGTAGTCGAATTGTAGTCTAAAAATATGCGTTCTTGCATGATTTCGCGCACTTTAGTGGAATCTGGAAAACTTCTCCAGTATATTGTATCATAGAAAAAAGGCTTCCTGGAGAGGTCTTCCAGTAACAGGACTAAACCTATGGCGAATACTAATTACACCTCAAAAGAGGGGATAAAGCCCGTCTTTTCAGGCCATGAAACGTTTCCTCTGCGATACGGATGGCTAAAAAAAGCTTTTGACGCCGCAATCATTGCAGAAAAGCAAAATAAGCAGATAATTAAAGATGTTTTTAACAACGAGGAGAGCATTGCTGCGTTTGGCGTTGGGAAGAATATGGTTTCTGCTATACGTCATTGGGCACAGGTCTGTGGAGTTTTTGATATAGACAAGGAACGGGAGTTGAAAATAAATGACTTCGCGCGAGAGATGTTGTCCGACGACGGATTAGACCCTTGGATGGAAAATCCAGCTTCAATTTGGTATTTCCATTGGAATCTCGCTTCAAACTATTCGCTCGTTACCTACGACTGGTTCTTCAATTACTGGAATGGGTCTGTTTTTGATAGAGACAGTCTCTCTAAGTCTTTATTGGAGATTGCCAAAGACAAAAACTGGACACATGCCTCCCCGCTTACTGTAAAACGGGATGTGGAGTGCTTTATCCGAATGTACGTCCCTAAAGTAACGAAGAGTGGAGATTTCGATGAGGATAGCATCGAATCCCCGCTTACTGAGTTGGGCTTAATAGCTCCGATACGACGCAGGGATGTCTTTCAGCCAAGGAAGGGTTGGAAAGCCAACCTTTCGGTGCATACATTTATTTTCGGCCTACTTAAGTTCTGGGAAAATTATGCCCCGAATGCCTCTACGCTTTCTTTGGAGTCTATTTGTTATGAGCCAAAATCACCAGGAAGGATCTTCTTTTTAGATGAAGATGCGATAGTTGGATTCGCCCATAAACTTTCAGATGAAACGAATGGATTTTTGGAATGGTCGGAAACCGCAGGGCTGAGGCAGGTCATGATGAACAAAGCCGATAAGAAACACGCAATCAATCTCGGCTCAAAAGCCATAAAATCTCTTGCAAAGAATTACAAGGACTAACAGATGAAATATTCAGAAGTTGTCACTCTAAACAGCAGGTTTGTCCGGTCCATAAACATAGAGACGGACATCACAAATGAGGCTATTCTGTCCGGATTTATTTGCCCTAGCTCATCTGAAAGCGCTCTTCTTAATGTTTCCAATAATGTGGTGTCTAATGGACAAGCATCCTTTACGTGGACTGGTCCATATGGCTCGGGGAAATCTAGCCTGGTTCTTTTGTTAAGCGCTATATTATCTAAAAACAAATCCCTTCGCCTGGCAGCGCAGAAAATAATTCCCCAGAGATCATACAAAGCGATTCAGGCCAATCTTGGCTTCAAAAATGGGTGGGAGATTCTTCCCATTATTGGTGAACCGAAAGACCCGTTGTCTTTGCTTCAAAGGCATCTAGAAGATTCAGGTTTAGCTAAGAATGTGTCGACTAAGGAGAGGGTCTTTCAAGCTCTAACCGAGATTGCAGCCAGGAATGATGGACTAATTGTATTTGTTGATGAAATGGGGAAAACTTTGGAAGCGGCAGCGCGGGGGGAAGCCGATGTGTACTTCTTTCAGCAGCTTTCGGAGTTTGCTTCAAGGAGCAATGGGAAGATAATATTAATCGGGATTTTGCATCAGGCTTTTACGGAATATGCCCGTTCACTTCCACATTTAACGCGGGATGAGTGGATCAAAATCCAGGGCAGATTTGTGGACATGCCAATTAATGCTGCTGGAGAAGAACAGATTGAGCTTATTGGCCGTGCCATTGTTTCCGATAAAAAGCCGAAAACGGCAGGGGATTCAATTAAAAAGATCGTTACCACAATTTCCCGGAATAGGCCGGTTAATGAGAAACATCTGCAAGACAGCCTTAATAATTGCTGGCCTTTAGATCCGGTAGTTGCATGTCTGCTTGGCCCCGTGTCAAAACGCAAGTTTGGACAAAATCAACGGAGCATATTCTCATTTCTAAATTCAGCTGAGCCAGAAGGGTTTAGAGATTTCCTTAAACTCGAAGACTACTCGAGTGGATCTTTATACAAGCCTCACCGCTATTTTGATTACTTAAAGGACAATTTTGAGCCGCTCATAATGTCCTCCTCTGATTCTCGGCTTTGGAGTGTTGCACTCGATGCAATTGCTAGGGCAGAGGCAAAGGGGCTAACTTCCGGGCACATTAATCTTTTAAAGACGATCGCAGTAATCGATATATTCAAAGGAACTGCATCTGGGATCTCTCCGACAGCTCAAGTATTAGGGTCTGTATTTGGGAACACGGTAAAACTATCCGATGCAATTCGCGACTTAGAGAAGATATCCGTAGTGATATATAAGAAGCATACTGATTCCTATTCGATATTTGAAGGTAGTGATTTTGACCTGGATTCCGCGTTAAGAGAAGCCTTTTCAAAAACTAGCCAGGTCGATGTGTACCGTTTATCAAAACTTGCTAATTTTAAGCCGGTGGTAGCAAAGAGGTACTATCACGAGTATGGGGCTATGCGCTGGTTCAATGTGGCAATAGCCCCGATATCGGAGATTAACGAGTTTTTGAAGCAGGAAAAAGAAAGCTCAACAGCGTCAGGATTGTTCTCCATATTGCTGCCATTCAATGCTAGTGATGCTAGACGTGTAGATGAATTTTTAAAGCAGTACAAGAGCGAAACAGACTTCCCTGTATTACTTGCAGTTGCTAAAGAATCCTACCTGATTAACGAATACTCAAAAGAGTTGCTAGCTTTAGAATGGATATACGCGAACAAAAGTGACCTTTCCTCTGACTCTGTTGCAAGAAGAGAGATAGAAGGAAGGATTGCGGCAACCACCGCACTGCTGGAGGGGAAACTCTCAGAAGTTCTGGTCGCATCGAGCTGGTACTTCAACGGGGAGCGACTCGGACGCATGTCTAGCGCAAAACTGAGTTCTCTTGCATCTGAATTATGCTCGAACGTTTATAAAAAGTCTCCAAGAATCAAAAGTGAGCTTTTAAATCGCAAAAAAGCATCTGCCAGCGCTAACTCCGCATTACATGAACTGCTCAGAAGCATGATTCTGAAAGAGGGAGAGGTTAACCTGGGAATCGAGGGATTCCCCCCTGAAAAGGGGTTGTATAAAATACTTTTAGAAGAGACCGGGCTATATTCTGAGAAGAAAAACAAAACCTTGGCCATAACTGCCCCTAAGTTAGGAGACCAATATGGACTCTCTAATGTTTGGGCGGCAACAGATGCGGCCGTGAAAACGTTTGATGGGGCAATCAGTCTCGGAGATATTTATAAGGTTTGGGAAAAAGCCCCTTATGGGATTAAGAATGCAATGCATCCATTTTTTGCTGTTGCTTATTTGTTGACAAGAAAGAACTCCGTAGCAGTATACCGAGAAGGCTTTTATGTCACCAAGTTCGATGACCTCATAATCGACTATTTGCTCAAGGCGCCAAGTGTAATCACTCTTCGCTGGGCAGAGTTGGATACAGTTTCTGAAGGAATCCTTTCCGGAGTTATTAACTCGGTTAACGAGCTGTTGCCAACTAAACCACTTCCACAAAACTCTTCGCCGCTCGAAGTCTCCAGGCATGTGGTTTCAATCGTTTATGAATTACACCCTTGGGTTCTAAAAACACGTGAACTATCCCGGACAACAACTAAATTCAGGGAAATGGTGAAATCGGCAAAGGATCCGAACAAGATGCTGTTTGATGACCTTGCCGAAATCTTTGCCCCAGCACTTGTCGGTGCGGGGGGCAGTCCGGACTCTGATAGTATCGTTAACGAGTTCAAGAAGTGTCTTGCAGAACTTTTGGCAGCATATCCGAATGCAATGCAAAGGATTGGGACACTCATTACGTCAGAGCTAGAGGTTCTTCTTCCAAGCCCGCAGAATCTGAGGAAGTTAAACGAACGTGCAAAGAAAGTAAATGGGACTTCTGGAGATTTTAAGATAGACGGTTTTGCCTCACGACTATCTACTTTTTCTGGGACACTAGAAGACATCTCAGGATTAGTTAGCATTGCAAACAGTAAGCCGCCGACTGAGTGGATTGACCTCGACATACAGAACGCCCAGGCACAGCTTATTGCGATGTGTGCTGCGTTCAAGAAGGCAGAGTTGTACACAAAGATTAAAAATAGGCATCCTTCTAGGTATGCCGTCGCGTTTATAACAGGAAAAAGTGGCTCTCCAGTTACCTCCACAGCAGAATTCGATATCTTGGAGGAACACGAAGTTGAGATATCTCGACTTAAAGATAAGATATTCAAATCCGCAAAGACTTTTTCAAACAATGAAAAGCATATTTTGGCGGCGGTCGCAGAGCTTGGAATGTCCTTAGCTGAACAACTTAGGGAAAAGTCTTTGATTAACTAAGGCCTGACCATGGAAAACAACGTTAAGCATGTCTTGGGGTTGTCCGGAGGTAGAGACAGCGCGGCGCTCGCAGTCTTTATGCGAGATAATCACCCCGAGCTTGATATTGAGTATTTCTTTACTGACACAGGCAAAGAGCTCCCAGAGGTTTACTCATATTTGAGCAAGCTTGAAGGATACCTTGGGCGCCCAATACTACGGATTAACCCAGATAGAGATTTTGATTTCTGGCTAATGCAGTACAATAATTTCCTGCCATCTGCCCAAACCCGGTGGTGTACAATTCAAATGAAGCTGAAACCGTTCGAAAAATGGGTCGGCAAGTTTTTGAACGATGGGTTTACAGTATATTCCTATGTAGCCATAAGGTCAGATGAGGAGTACCGAGAGGGATACCAATCTAGGGACAATAACCTAATAGTGAAACTTCCGTTTAAAGAAGCGGGGATTGACAAGCAGAGTGTTATTGATATTTTAAACCATTCAGGACTTGGGCTCCCTGATTATTACGTCTGGAGATCAAGAAGCGGTTGCACATTTTGCTTCTTCCAAAGAAAAATTGAATGGGTCCGCTTGCTAGAACGGCATCCAGAGGCGTTCGAAGAAGCTAAGCGGTACGAAAAGACGGCCACCGCTGCCGGGTCCCAATTCACTTGGTCCGAACGAGAATCGCTTGAGGAAATGTCTAAGCCGGAGAGGGTTGAACAGATAAAGGCTGATTATGAAAAGCGTCTGGCCAGATTAAAGTCAAAAGCAATTAAGAATCCATTACATACCGAAAACCACCCTGTTGATGTCGATGATTTGTATGGCCAATCTAAGGTTTGCCTAGCCTGCCACAAGTAATGTGCTAGAATTAGTAAGGCAAACTTTAGGTTAGTGGGGCCATATATAATGCCGGATCTACTAAAAGTTATTGCGGGAATGGAGAGTGAAATCGGCCGCAATAATCTACTGCCAGCGTCGTTATTCAAGCTACTTCATTATTTTGACCCTCGTATGACATACGAGGACATGGCTAAGTTTGTTTTAACCATTTCTGATGCAGAATCACTTCTTACTACAAAAAGCTCTCGAAACATCATAATTGAACACCTTTCTGAGCAAGAAACTCGCGAGTTGTCTGCCATACTAGGGATATCAAACTCCAGCAACCCATGGCAGGACCTGAAAACCATATCTTTTCAGAATGGATCTAGTAGTCAGTCCAAGCTTTTTCAATATTTTGAGCTTATCCCACCATCTAGCACCACAGACACCGCTACAGAATCTGCCCACGTTGTAATCGATGCCGACTACCCTCTTTTTCCGCATCAGATACGTGCTATTTCGGAAGTGAAGTCCAAACTTAATTCCCAAGACAAGAAAGTCCTACTCCACATGCCAACTGGTTCTGGAAAAACCAGAACCGCCATGCATGTGATATGCGATTTTGTCAGGAATCTTGAAAACCCCAAAGATTCACTAGTTATTTGGCTTGCACATAGCGAAGAGCTTTGTGATCAAGCTTTTGATGAATTAGAGAAGTCCTGGAAGTCCTTAGGGAACGGAAAGCTCTCAGTACACAAAAGATATGGCGCGTTTTCAGACTCTTACGCCGCAATTGACAATGGGGTTCTTATTTCCGGGCTCGATATGATGCGCAGCCGGCTCAACACCGACACAGCAGAATTCCGAAGAATTGCCAGAAAGACTAAGCTGTTAATCTTTGATGAGGCACACATGGCTCTCGCCCCCTCATACAACGACATAACGGAGCAGCTACTTGTCTTAGGCCAGGCAGCATTACTTGGATTATCTGCGACCCCAGGAAGATCCACCTACGATTTTGTCCAAAATAACAAATTCGCAGACATGTTCGCACACAATAAAGTGACCCTAAAAGTTGACGGCTTTGCTAGTCCGATCGATTTTCTTCAAAAAGAAGGGTTTCTATCCAAAGTCTCCTATCTCCGTATCCCCTATGAGCCGGAAACAATCAACATCGAAAGGTCTGATATTGAAAAAATGCAAGGAGGAGCCGAAATCCCAGACTTTGTTTTGAGGTCTTTAGGTCTTGACGAAAAGCGCAACATCAAAATACTTAACACAATTATAGAGCAAGCCAAAATGCAGAAGTTTATAATAGTGTTTGCTCCATCTGTTGATGCAGCAATGACTATAAACTTTCTATTGAGGCATAATGGATTTAAATCCGGAGTCGTAACAAGTTCCACCTCAAGTTTAGAGCGTCAGACAACAATTCAAGACTACAAGGATGGTAAACTTCAGATAATCGTTAATTTTGGGGTACTCACGACAGGGTTTGATGCTCCTAGGACAAACGTTGCGATTATAGCGCGCCCCACTAACTCGCTAGTTCTTTATAGCCAAATGGTCGGTCGAGCAACAAGAGGCCCCGCAGTAAAGGGGAACGCCGAAAGCACCGTCTTCACAGTGACAGACGCACTCCCAGGATTCCGTGATTTGTCTCAAGCATTTCAACACTGGGACGACGCCTGGTAATTTACATAAAGGACCCATAAATATGCCTAAAATGCACCACATTATTCCGCCTAATATTGCAATAACAACAATGCAGAGCAATGGATATAAGGATGCAGCCTATGCGGTTGCAGAACTCATTGACAACAGCATACAAGCGGGAGAAGGCTTGAGCAAGCCGACTAATGTGGAATTAATCTGTGTAGAAGAGAATCATGTTGATAAAAGCTCACGAAGAATTACTGAAATCGCAGTATATGACGATGCGGTAGGAATGTCGAAAGATGAGCTATGGGATGCGCTCCAATTTGGGGGGGGGACAAGACGTGGCGCAAAAAAAGGAATGGGCAAATTTGGCTTTGGGTTGCCGAATTCTTCAATATCACAATGTGATAGGGTTGAAGTATACTCTTGGCAGAAAGGCGTATGCTTGTTCTCTTATCTGGATGTTGACGAGGTGGCAGCCGGGAAACTTGAGGAGATCCCTGAGCCCAAAAAAACTACACAGATTCCTGAAGTATGGAAAAAGAGAATTAAATCTCCTATACGCGAATCAGGAACTCTTGTAATATGGTCACGTCTTACCCGTCTTAAATGGAAAAAGCACATGACTTTTTTCAACAACACCGAATTTCTCATCGGTAGGATTTATCGGCATTTTATAGATGATAAAAAGTGCACCATCCGACTCGCATGTTACTCCCAGAACGGAAAAAGTCCTGAATATGATGAATTCTTAAAACCAAATGACCCGTTATATCTCATGACGGGGACGAATGCGCCACATCCATTTGATGAAAAACCGGCATTCGACTTTTATGTCGACCAAGAACACCAAATTGAATTCAAGGGAAAAAAGCACACAATAAGAATACGCGCGTCGCATTCATCCGTAGAAACCCGAGCGATTGCACATGATGATCAGCATAAACTATCCAGCAGTGCCGAAAAGAATGTAGGAGTATCTGTAATTCGTGCAGGCCGCGAGCTGGAATTAAATCAGTCTTTTGTTAACCAATACGTAACCACTGAACGATGGTGGGGAGTCGAGATATTTTTCGACCCAGACCTTGATGATGTTTTTGGGGTTACCAACAACAAACAGCATGCAACCGCTTTCAAACGGATAACGAAACAGGAAGCTGCGCTCCAAAATGGCATGGAGACTCATCAGGTGATGGACCTGCTCAAGGCTGAAAACGATCCCCTCCATGTTATTATCGAAGTGACACATAAACTAGACGAAGTCCTCAAACAGCTTCGGAAAGAGGTGGACAGAACTGCATTCAAACGTAAGCTCACTTCTGGAAAACCAGGGGCATCAAACCCGTTAACTAACGCTGCAAACGAAGTCGCACAGGGGAGAGATGGGAAAGGCGACAGCGACAAGGCAGATAAAGCCCTCACCCCCGAGCAAAAAAAAGCTGCGCTTGAAGAAGCTGCAGGCAAAGATCCAAACGTTAAGGACAAGGCAAAGACAATTGAGGAATGGTTGGAAAGCGGGAAATACATTATTGATGAAGGAGACATTGAGCCACCCTACAGCATTTTTGGCCTTAGCAGACCTGCTGGCAAGCTCAGGATAACAGTCAACACCGCACACCCCGCTTGGATAAATATTTTTAAGACTCTTGAGTCTAACGAACCTATTGATTCCGCCCTGCTCCGGAGCAAGATTCGGGATTCAGTTCTTTTAATAATTGCAGCGTGGACTCGGGTTGAGGACGAGCTCAAAGCGGACTCAGAAAAGGATGCTGAAAAGTTAATTCAGCACAGACTTGAGTGGGGGCGCATTGCAAAAGAAATGATTGAGAAATACAACACGGAGACAAATAGCCTTTCAGGAGAGGGGGAAAATAGCGAACAGCATTAGCTAGTATGGATGAGCTTCTCTGGCCCCCTATTTTCGATGCAGTTAAGGAAAGAATTGACTCCGGGGACGCTTTGTCCACCGTAATCTCTCCTTTTATCAAAATCGAGGCGTTAAAGGCATTGCTTGAACTCAAAACCGACAACAAAGCGATTGATGTCGTTGTACGATGGCGCCCAGAAGATTTAGCCTCGGGAGTTACAGACCTTGAAATATATCCTTTCCTGAAGGGGAAGGGTTGCAATCTTTATGTTAACTCAAAGATTCACCTTAAGCTATATATTTTCGAGTCTAACTCCGCGATAACCACAAGCGCGAACCTGACAGCTGCTGGAATGTTTGTTTCCGCAAACTCAAACGTGGAAACCGGTTCGCATGTAAAACTAAATGTTTTTGATTGGGGGAATATTTCTGCACTATTGGACACGAGTTTTCTAATCACAGATGACCATTACAACGCCATAAAGTCGGCCTTACAGCAATACAATTCAGAAATCAAGCCGAATGCAGTAAAACCCTTTGCTGGGGTTCCAGTTCCACCGGCGAAACGATTCTTAATATCCTGTTTACCCGCTGCCGCTTCACCTGACGAAATCTTTACACATTACCTAACCACGCCAGTTGATCTAGCGGAGGAACGTGGCCGCCGCATAATTCACGATCTATTGATTTATAAAATCCCTAAAGGATTGTCCAAGAAAGAATTGGAAGTTTTCATTCATGATCGATTTACGACAGCTCCTTTCATTACCGAATTCATAAAGCAATTGCAATTGATGAAAAGCATGAGTTTTGGGGCAGTAACTGCCTGGATTCATAATGAGTGCGAGGACGTTCCCGTCCCATACAGGAAAGACTTAAAAATCTGTGTTCAAAACCTTTACACCTGGCTTGCCTGGGCGTACCCAGAAAACATTTCCTGGAATCGTCCCAATTACTCTCAAGTTATTTATTGGAAAGATAGTCCGTGACCAGTATTTAAGTTGAGCTTGCTCTGGTGTCAAATCCGATAAAGTCAGAACACTATTGTATCCTGGTATGACTGAAGTAGATGAAATAATGCAAGGATTTAACCCTGTTGTCTGGCGACGGTATTGGCGCTTTACTGTTAAGGATTTCCGCCTTTTGCTTCCCATTATTAACAGATTTTCGGAAAACGGATTTATCCCGTGTTTAGCGGTTGATCTGGAAACTTCTAGGGAGTGGTTCCACAGGAAGAAATTCGAAGCCCTCAAGGAAGGTATCAAGCAGTCTCTACCTGAGGGGGTAACCCTGGAAAACCTATATGACCTTATAGAGCCTGCTGGTTGGTTTCATGAAATCTGGCTGTATAGGATGTTTCAGCGGAGGGATTCTAAGTACCCCATAGCACTGAAACACCACACTGGGTATAAATGCCATATCAGTTCCATCTGTGCAGAAGTGTCCCCATTCCCTGCAAAGGTGAAAGCTACACTCCAAAAAGAATTTGATCGCCTTACATGCGTCTGCCAACGACCTTGGGTGGACTTTAATGACTCTCCCAAACAGTACGATGTGTTACTGAAATTCATGGGGGAGAGCGGCCTTTCTGGGGATTGGCATAAAAACAACAAGACTAAGGGCAACTATATTGTGCATAAGGCGCCTTACTGGGGGAGAGCACTAAGAGTACTTAATGCTTACCTAAAAACAAGGCGGCTTAATGGCCACCGTGTTAATGACTACCAGGCATCACAGATTGCGTACAAGTTCCTCCACCTTGTCTTTCCCGATGTTTTTGAAAAGCCTCTAACCCCACGTGCGCGGTGGGATTTCATTCGTCTGCGCGTTCGCTACTCTCCAAAAAGATTCTCTAGGCCCAGCTAGCCTTCTTAACTTCAATATTCTCACGTCGACAAGACAGGGATGAATTCCCTGTCTTGCGTTATCCTTTTGACCCAATCGACCACTGCCAAAACGGTCTCATATACTATAACCAAGCCGCAACGCAGCTGGCTAGAAATTAAGGAGGAGACTGAAATGAATAACGCAAGTAAAAGTGGTACTGGCAAGAATCCCCAAGGAACAAAAGGGACGGTGGAAGAAACCCTTATGCGGTTATGCCGGGAGAAGGCAGTTCTTTCCAAGAAGTACTTTGCCCTCGGAGTGGATGATGGGATTCTGTGGGTCCAACGTGCGCACTACGAAGATATGGCTGATTGGGCCATGTCCGCCATCGGGCATCCGAGGGGGGTATGTGGTCTCCCAGACGAGGTAATGGACGGAGCCCTAGATATGCGGGAAGAAACGCCCGGCTTTGACTACGTGGCTTACGAACGGGGCTGGCATCAAGCAGTGCTTCCTATATGGCATGAGTTAGAGCGCCGGGTGAGCAGGGTCTGCTCCTTTGGTGTTTGAATAGCGATGGGCGTATCCCATGCCCATCAATCCTTCAAGGTGACCAGGGAGGGTTGGTGGGCTGGGGATTACAAGCTTGAACTATGAATACCGAAAATGTGAGTCAGAACAATTCTCCGTCGAACGAGTTGCGTAGGGTACTCGAGGCATGTGCCGCTGTGTTTGATGGCCCTTGGCGGCACCGGGTTCTGCTGTTGGTCGCATTGCGGTCAATTATCCAGGACACCAGTCTAGTTAGGGTCCCATTGTATCTAGTTGCTGAGGACTCTGTCGATATAGTGGCGTTGCGTTCCTTACTGCTGGGCCTATTCAGCGTGGAGGGAGTTCGCGTTCAAACCTTATCGCAGAACACGTTGGCACAAGACTTTGCTAGGCAACCCACACTAATTCTTGACCTGAGCTCGGCGAAGGAAAGTCTGTTCTGGCAAGTTAGGCATCTCGCATATCACCGCAGCTTGCCGGATAACATGCTTCAGGTCGGTACCATCTACGGGGATACGGTGATACTCATCCCTGAAGACTTTGCAGAGCTGGTTGGTCCATCAGGGATTGTTCTTGACCTTGAAAGAGCTGGGACCTCCCTGCCTGTTCTTCCTGATGTTGTGGCAAAGGTAGCGGCTTGGGGAAGAAATCAACGCCTTTATACCGCAGCATCCGTCTCGCCCTGGAACCTGAACCCTAATGACCTCCATACGACACGGCTTTTCCCAATGGCCGTTAAGCGAGGGTACCTCACTTTATCCTCTATCGCGAGATGGATGGAATCAACCTGCACTCTGGATGGATGCTTGACCGCAGTTCAGGAGTGCTGGAAAGCTGGGGAGGTTCGGATATCCGGACGCCAGCCCAAGGGCTTCATCCATTCGCTTATCGCGTTCTATCTTCTGGAGTATCTAAAGAACCCTGAAAACAGAGAGCACTGTACCCTTGGTTATCGGTTAGATGTCTTGGCGGAATATCTGAAAAGCGCAGACCCGCTTTACTTCCCGAATTACAACGCCACTGAATTGGGGAAAGCTCTTATGAGAATGGGGACTGGGACCCCAGGTCGACATATATTCCCAGGTGGAAAAGGAAAGGTGTTAAGGATTTGGAGAAGCTGTGTGAAATTCTCGGTGGTAGACAAATCCAAGATGGAGGAGACCCGTCATGAACTTTAAAGATAAATACCGTCCCGCTAGGCTGGAAGAGTTTGGGGGGAGTAGGACTGTAGCCTGGGCTAGGAATATGCTGCGCAATGCACCTATGAACGTCGCGCTTATAGGAAGATTTGGAACGGGAAAGTCAACACTGGCTCAACTAATAACCCAGGGGCTATTCTGCGATGCAGCTCAGGAGCAGAAACCGTGTGGAGAATGTCCGGCCTGTGCCTTCGTCCGTAAGCATTGGCGCCGGGAAGGGCTGCACTGGGTACCAGGTGCGGAGTTGAGCCGGACCGACTGGTTCCAGGTCTTTGACTGTACCAAGACGGTCCCGACGCAAATCATGCGGTTGCGTGAGGAAATATCCGTTTACGGGCGCGTACCAAGGATCTTTGTTTTTGACGAGTTTCATCGCGCTACTCTTCCGACCCAAGAGCTGTTCCTACAGTTTCTGGAAGACTCCCTGCCCTGCTCAATGGTCTTCTGCTATGCGCTAGAGAACATCGCCCGGGTAAACGAAGCTATTCGCCAACGACTCCATCCGTTTGAAATCCGAAGGGTTGAGCCAGCGGCGTTGCTCGCACTGGTCCATCGGGTGGCTGCTGGCGAGGGGATACAAATAAAGGACCCAGCTGGTCCAGAGATGCTCATCGATATTTGCGATGGCATCCCTAGGGTCATACTGAGTGCCCTAGAAATGCTGGCGATGGAAAGCGAGGGCCTTTCCGAGTCTGGTGTCCAGCGCCTAGCGTCAAGGATACAGCTTATTTGCGGGGAAGATGAATCGGGTAAGTGATGGCTGTTGGCAAGAACGCGCGTCATAACTAAAACCAAGCAGGAGGACAATCATATGAGCGAACAAACTGGAATCCTATGGACGGAGTCGACATGGAACCCATGGCAAGGGTGCACCAAGACCTCCACGGGGTGTGACAACTGCTATATGTACGCGACTAAGCACCGATATGGGCAGGAGCCATCGGTGGTGGTCCGCAGCGCAAAGGCTACGTTTAATGGCCCCCTACGCTGGAATGCCCCTAAAAAAGTATTCACCTGCTCTTGGAGTGATTTCTTCCATCAGGGCGGAGATGAGTGGCGTGCGGAGGCATGGGACATAATCCGAGCCACTCCGCAGCATACCTATCAGATTTTAACTAAGCGGCCTGAGCGCATTGCGCAATGTCTCCCGCCGGATTGGGGAACAGGCTGGCCACATGTTTGGTTGGGCGTAACCGTGGAGAACGCTGATTACCTCGGGCGTATCGCCCTTCTTCGCCAAATACCCGCACAGGTTAGATTCCTTTCACTGGAGCCGCTGTTGGGTCCTATGCCGAACCTGGATTTGGTCGGTATCCACTGGGTTATAGTCGGAGGAGAGTCCGGGGCTCACTTCCGGGCTTGCAATCCCGGTTGGGTGCGTATCGTGCGAGACCAGGCTGTCGCGGCAGGCGTTCGCTTTTTCTTTAAGCAGTGGGGAGGCCGTTCCCCAAAAGCAGGGGGGCGGGAACTGGACGGCAAGATTTGGGATGAATTCCCAAAATGTAACCAATGACTAGGAGGAAGTATGAAAAAAGCAAATGAGTCTCCCTTTGCAAAGGGAGAGGTGACTAAGGTGGAAGTGTACGAACGCATCGCGAAGAAGGGAGGTGAGAAAGTTAATCAAGCCCAAACCTCTGCTATGGCATCAGAGATTGCATTGTTTCTAGGAGGCACAAAAAAACAGAGAAATGGCTTGGTGGAAGCGATCGGTGATTTTTCTATCGAGACGCTAAAGCCCATGTGGGCATTCTTTGGTGCATGCCACATGTTAAAACATCAGGGCTATGCCGTCCGTTATGACATAAAACCCATAAGAATGAAGAAGAACTGTAAAACAGTAACCATTCTTAAACATGGGAAACTGTGAGGAAGAAGTAGCGGTGTAGTCGTTCCTGCGTGCCGTCGGGATAGCGCTATAAAGCATAACGAAAATATAGTTCGGGTATGCAGCCTTATGGCGCTATCCTCGACCTCCTTGGGATAAGTCGAAATCTGCACGAGTGCCGGAGTAGGTGTCATAGCTTAGCCTTGGAAAGCATGAGGTAGCTTTATGGAACGATTAATAATCGTAGGTCGGAACGGTAAAGTGATGGGCAGCTCGCGGTCAGGTCATCCCTTGCCGCCGTATATGTCGGGGATGAACGAACCATCTGTTGTTGCAAGCCCGTTGGTGCCCAACGTGGCTCCACCACCCGTTGCCATTCAGCCAAGCATCCCAACTCAGGCCTGGGTCGGTATGGGGGAGGCAGCCAAGATGATGGGGTACACGTATTTCTGGCTCGCGCACAACTGGCGTCGCTTAGGACTGCATCCGAGTGACTTCAGTCGGCGTCGAAGGCTGTTCGAAGTAACGGAGATACAAGAGTGCCTGAAAAAGAACCGGTTCAGCTATAAAGGGAGACCACGTAAAAAGTAGAGGCGCAGGGGTCTTATGAAAATCCAGCGGGTAGGCCGAGACCAGGTATACATCGAGTACCGATACGCCGAGCGTTACGTGCGCCGGCTTATTGGCATTGATGCTCTTACGGAATTCCTGGCGGGCGCTGCGTTGCAGGAAAGCAACCTTGGTAGCAAAGGGATCATACTGTTCTCCACTTTCTGCGAGGAGTGGTACCTTCTCAAACACGCCAAGCAACGGCTTAAGGAGCGGACATACAAACGCGAGGAGGAGGGGATAAAAGTTTTGAACAAGCATTTCGGCGAAATGCAGATGCACAGAATCCAGAGGAGTGACTGGGACAACTATAAGACAGAAAGATTTGCAGGGGGCTACTCGGCCAAGCGGAGGGCTTGTTCCGAAGGCACGGTAAAGAAAGAGTTTCAGCTTTTTCGGTCTGTTATGGCTTACGCAGTCGGAATGGGATTTATTCGCCGCAACGTGCTGGAGGGTGTTAAATCAGGGCTCTCCGACGGCAACAGGTCGGATATTTGGCTCACGAAAGAGGAAATATCCCGGTTCCTCGGTGGTGTGCCTGACAGTCTAAAGCGGTTCCGCGACCTCTTTGAGTTCAGGATATGGACTGGCGCGCGTCCGGAAGAGGCGGCGCTGTTCGGTAAGGGCAATGTGAACTGGGAGACAGGGGAGCTCTGGCTCCATATCGGGAAGAAGCGCAAGAAGGATGCGGGAATTATTCACAAGAGGTACTTCAAGATAAGCAGCCTCGGCAAGAGGTTTGAAGCTCTGCTGAAGGGGCTGACGCCTCACACTGGTTCCGGGCTATACTTCTGCAATCCGGACACGGGGCTGCCGTACACCAGCAGGTACATCCTAAAGGTATTTGATGCGGCAATGGAGAGGGCGGGGGTAACCAAGCGCTTGCCGGTGACCCCGTACGATTTACGTGGAACCTTTGCTACTCACCGGGCCATGATGGTCAGGAGCTTCCGGCAGATCCAAACCGAGATGGGGCACCTGTCCCCACAGTCGATACAGCACTACTTGGCCTCAGGAAGTCATCATAAGCCCGAGGATTCGATATTCTATGGGATTCCTGGTCTGGGTGAGGAGTAGCGCCGGTAGCGAGTGTGCACTTGAGTGTGCGCTTTTGCCCAAAACCGGGCAAAACAGAGCAAAACACGCCAAAAGACCACTAGAAATGGAAAACCCAGTTCCTCGACGAGAAACCGGGTTCCACTGGGGAAAACTTGGCGCCCCCATGGGGATTCGAACCCCAGATCTCTGCCTTGAAAGGGCAGCGTCCTAACCGCTAGACGATGGGGGCGCATGACCGCGTCTACATTAAAAAGCCGGCTTGTAGCCCGGCTTTTATTTTGTAGAATCATACTTTATCATTTACCGTCGTAGCCTGTCAAACGCGGGGGGAAGATGACCGAAAACGATAACAAACCTTTAAACCCTAACGAGCCGCCGCAGCAGGGCGGCGGCACCCCAGAGACCGGCCTGCGCGAGGAGCTCGCCAAGGTGCGCTCGCGCAACAAGGTGCTGGTCACCGTGGCGGCGGTGCTGGGCACCATCTTTGTGCTGGCGGCCGGCGCGGCCTACGTGGTGTACATGAAGGTCAGCGCCGCCAAGGAAAATATCGAGCAGGCTTTCGCCTCCTTTCCGCCGCCGGCCCAGGGCTACCAGCCGGAGGCCGCCAGGCTGCCGGGCCAGGGCGTCTCTTTCTCCACCGCCATGCCGCAGTCTTCGCTGGGGCTGTTCAGCGGCGGCCTGCCGGGCGCCCAGGGCGGCCTGCCGGGCGCCCAGGGCGGCCTGCCGGATATGGCCGCCTCGCAGGAGGCCGCCCAGGCCCTGTTCAAATATTCGGACCGGCCCATCGTGAAGGAATTCATCGCGGACTTAAAGAAGAATCCCGAGATGGCCGCCGCGCTGGCCGCCAGCAAGGACGGCAACCCTTTCGCCGTGCTGTCCACGCTGCGCAACGCCAAGGGCATGGATAAACTGGTGATGCGCTACGCCGCCCGCCCGGAATTCCTCAAGCTGATGATGGAAGTGGCCAACGATCCGGAACTCAAGCCCCTCATGGGCGGTATGGGCCTGCCCGCAGGCGCTCCCCAGGCGCGGAACGTGCCGGTGGGGCCCGGGCCTGCCGTGCGGTCCGTCTCCGAGCCGGCAGGGGAGGAGGAAGACATAAAGTTCGACTCCTCGGCCATCAGCGGCCCCGCCGCCCGGCCGGCCTCCGGGGCGCAGGTGCCCCCGCCGGTTGACAGCGAATAATAATATAAGTTTAATATACAGATATGTGGCTCAGAATTCTAGCGCGTTTCGTCAAGAACGCCGCCAAGCCCGTCAGCGTATTCGTAATCCCGCATAACGGCATGCCCTCGCTCCGGTTCAACCTGCCGGTGCTGCTCCTGCTCGTCTTCGGCGTGGCCTGGACGGGCGTCACCATCTGGGCGGGCTACATCGCCGGGCGCCACTTCGACTATTACGTCACCAAGGCCGACAACAAGATCCTGCGCACCAAGATGGCCTATGTCTCGCAGCAGGTCGGCGACGGCCTGGCTTACCTGGAGATGACCCGCCGCACCGACAACCAGCTGCGCAAGGTGCTGGGCATGGACCCCTCTTTCATGGAGCGGCAGGAGGGCCTCGGCGGCCCGCAGGAGACCGACCTGGCCGATTTCCGCCGCATGCTCAACGCCAAAGCCTCCGAGATCAAGGAGACCTCGCTTAACAACTCCATCCAGAAGATGCAGGAGGAGTCGCGCAAGCGCCTCTCCAGCTACACCGAGATCACCCTTTACCTGACCGACCGGCATAACGGCGCCCGCGCCACCCCGTCCATCTGGCCTACTCAGGGCCGCGTCACCTCGCCTTACGGCTACCGCGTGCACCCGCTGCGCTTCACCGCCGAGTACCATAGCGGCGTCGACATCGCCAACGAGGCCGGCACGCCGGTCTACGCCACGGCCGACGGCGTGATCCGCCACTCCGGCTGGGCGCAGGGCTACGGCATGTGCTCCGTCGTGGACCACGGCTTCGGCTATTCCACCCTTTACGGCCACATGAGCGAGATAGTCGCCAAGGAAGGCGCCGCCGTAAAGCGCGGCCAGCTGATCGGCCGCATGGGTTCCACCGGGACCTCCACCGGCAACCACCTGCACTACGAGGTCTGGACCGGCGGCCTGCCGCGCGACCCCATGAAATTCCTCCAGGTGGGCGGCAAGGGCGCCGGCAATTTCGCCGGGCTTTTCGACGGTATCTTCAGGGGACTGTAACGGAGGGCGTATGGCCATGTTCAAGAACACCAATATCAGCTTCGAGAGCAAGAACGGCGACACCGTCATCGGCACCGAGGCCTACTTCCAGGGCACGCTGACCGCCAAGGGCTCGCTGCGCGTGGACGGCCGCATAGACGGCTCCATCGTGGACGCCAAGATCGTCACCGTCGGCAAGAGCGGCAAGGTGAAGGGCGACATCTCCTGCGAGATCTGCTACGTCAGCGGCGAGGTGAAGGGCAACGTCACCGCGCTCGACCACATAGAGGCCCTCGCCGGCTCGCGCGTGGACGGCGACATCCGCGCCCCGCGCATCATGCTCGAGGAAGGCGCTATTTTTAACGGCAACTGCTCCATGGACCCTTCCCGCAAGGCGCCGGACGCGCAGCAGCCGCAGACCAAAAACCAGAAAACAGAGGCGAAACAGCAATGATATCCTTCTTCTCCAAGTACAAGCGGCCCATCTTCGGCGTCGTCGTCGTCATCTTCGTCGGCTCCATCTTCTTCGTCAGCGGCCAGGTGTTCACCACGTCCTCCATGGACGCGGTGGCCGAGGTCGGGGGGGAGAAGATCCCCTACCAGCGCTTCCTCACGCAGGTCAACCGCGTGATGGCCGGCGTCCGGGACTCAGGCACCGAGGTCAGCGAGATCGTTTCCAAGAGCGTCAAGCAGGAGGTCTTCCGCGAGATGGTAGTGGAGACGCTGCTCAGCCAGGAAGGCGACAAGCTTGGCATGATGGTGCCCGACTTCGAGGTGGCCGTCGAGGTGCAGAACACCCCGCAGTTCCAGGAATCCGGGGCGTTCAGCCCGCGCGCCTACTACCAGACCATCTACGGCGAGTTCCAGATGTCCCCGGCCGAGTACGAGGCCTGGCGCAAGAAGGCCCGCCTGGCCAACAAATTCAAGCAGTTCGTCTACAACAGCCTCAAGGTCACCCCCAACGAGGTGAAGGCGTACTACATGGCCAAGAACAAGAGCCTCAAGAATTTCGACAAGGAAAAGGGCAAGTACGCCGCCGAGCTCGCCCAGGCCAAGTTCTCCGACGTGGTGAACTACCACCTGCGCCAGCTCGTCACGCGCAACGAGGTGCGCAACTACCTCGAGGTCCGCGAACAGGGCCGCTAAGCCCCCGGGGCCCGGAACGCGCCGACCCGCCCCGCGCCGGTCGGCGCTTTTTTTGACCATGATAGAGATAAAGCACCTTACCAAGAGCTTCGGCACCTTCAAGGCCGTGGACGACCTGTCGCTCTCCGTGGCGCCGGGCGAGATCTTCGGCTTCCTCGGGCCCAACGGCGCCGGCAAGACCACCACGGTCAAGATCCTGTCGGGCATCATGCGCCCGACTTCCGGCAGCGTCTCCGTGGCCGGCTTCGACGTGGCCGCCAGCCCGCTGGAGGCCAAGCGCGTCATGGCCTACATCCCCGACGAGCCTTTCGTCTACCCCAAGCTGACCGGCTGGGAGTTCATGCGCTTCATCGGCGATATCTACGCCGTGCCCGCGGCCGAGCAGCGTAAGCGCATCCCCGAACTGCTGGAAACTTTCGAGCTGACGGCCAGCGCCGGCGAGCTGCTGGAAGGCTACTCCCACGGCATGAAGCAGAAGCTGCTCATCGCCAGCGTGCTGCTGCGCAAGCCCAAAGCCGTGCTCTTCGACGAGCCCACCGTGGGCCTGGACCCCAAGAGCATCCGCCGCTTCAAGGGGCTGCTGGCCGACATCGCTAAAGGCGGCGCGGCCGTTTTCATGTGCACCCATATCCTCGATATGGCCGAGAAGCTCTGTCACACCGTCGGCATCATCTACCGCGGCCGCCTGGTCACCAAGGGCACCGTGGAAGAGGTGAAAAAGCTCACCGCCGCGCCCGGCGTGCGCTCGCTCGAGGACGTCTTCCTGGAACTGACCGAGTAGCCATGCTCCCCGTACTGCTCACCCGCAAGGCCGTCACCTTCCGCAATACCCTGCTGGGGCTGCGCGGCTGGCGTCTGGTCAAGAATTTAATGTTCTCCGGCGCCGGCCTGATGATGCTGGCCGCGCTCTACGCCGGCTTCTGGCGCCTGCTCAACTACCTCGAGGGGGTGGAACTGATAGGCCCCATGCTCTCGTGGAAGCTCACCTCCATGGTGCTGCTCATGACCTTCGCCATGGTGGTGGTCTCGTCGATCATCATCTCGATGACCACGCTTTATTACTCCTTCGACCTGAAGTTCCTGTTCTCCACCCCGCTGGACCTGCGCGCCATCTTCATCGACAAGGCCTTCGAGACCGTATTCTACTCGTCGTGGACGCTGGTGCTGGCCGTGCTGCCCTACATCGCCGCGCTGGGGCGCATCAAGGGGCTCGACTGGGGCTTCTACCTGGCCTACGCCGGGCTGATGGTGCCGTTCGTCATGCTGGCCGGCGCCTTCGGCATCCTGTTCAGCATGGTGGTGATGTACGCCTTCCCGTCGTCGCGCACGCGCGACATCACCTGGCTGCTGGGCAGCCTGTCTGTGGGTTTCGTCTACGTGGTGTTCCGCTTCTCCCGCCCGGAAAAACTGCTGCGGCCCGACTCGCTGGAGGTGGTGGCGCAGTATATCCATTACCTGCAGTCGCCCACCGCCCCGTACATGCCGTCCTGGTGGGTCACCAAGGCCATGGAGGCCTACTCGGCGGCCCGCTGGGAGGCCTTCGCCTCCAGCGCCGGCGTGCTGGTGCTGGCCGCGGCGGTCATCTATGTCTTTATCTACTTCCTGTCCGGGCGGCTGTACATGCGCGGCTTCAGCGGCGCGCAGGGCTCGCCGCGCTTCAAGGGCGGCCGCCGCGAGCTGCCGGAGCAGCGCCTCGCCGAGCGCCTGCCGGCGCTGCGCCCGGCGCTGACCCTGTACTGGAAGGACCGCCTGGCGCTGGGCCGCGACGCGCGCTACTGGTCGCAGATCATCCTCATAGGCGCGCTGATAGCCGTCTACCTGTTCAGCATCCGCCAGCTGCCGCTCGACACGCCCGACATCCGCAGCCTGGTCTCCTTTCTTAACGTCGGCGTGGCCGGCTTCGTGATGGCGGCCATCGGCCTGCGCTTCACCTTCCCGGCCATCAGCCTGGAGGGGAACAGCTACTGGCTCATCAAGGCCGCGCCCATCAGCGCGGCCGGCGTGATGCGCGAGAAGCTCATGGTCTCGCTGCTGCCCTCGCTCGCTATCGGCCTGGTGCTCATCACCGTCTCCAACCGGCTGCTCGGGGCGGACCTCTTCATCGCCGCGCTGTCCACCTTCACCATTCTGGTGGCCGCGCTGGCGATCACCGTGATGGGCATCGGCTTCGGCGCGGCCTTTCCCGATTTTAACGTCGAGAATATCCACCAGCTGGAGTCCTCCTACGGCGGCTTCCTGTACATGGCGACCGCCATGGGCTACCTGTCGCTGCTCATCGCCGTGGAGGCCTGGCCGGTGCAGATGCATTTCGCCGAGCGCTTCGGCCGCGCCCACCCCTGGGACCTGCGGGCCGTGGGGTTCAGCGCGGCCCTGTTCGTCGGGCTGAACGCGGCCGCCCTCTACATACCGTGGAAGGCAGGCCTGCGCAATCTGGAGAGGCACGAGCTCTGAGGTAAGACAACATGATAAAGAGAACCATCCTGGTGGCCGCGGCCGCGCTGCTCTGCGCCGGCCCCGCCTTCTCCGCCGACCCCGGCGGCGGCAAGACCCGCCCGCAGTTCGCTCTGACCTTCGACGACGGCCCCGGCGCCGTCACCGAGGAGCTGCTGGCCCTCCTGGCCAAACACAACGCCAAAGCCACCTTTTTCATGCTGGGCTCTTCGGTGCGCTCCAGGCCGGGCGTGGCCAAAAAGGTGCAGGACGCCGGCCACCTGATAGCCAACCATACCGATTCGCATAAGAACTGGTTCAAGCTCGGCAAAGGGGCGGACCGCGAGAAGCTGCTGGCCGCCGAGGTGAAGAAGGCCGAGGAGGCCATAGTGAAGGCCACCGGCTTCAAACCGACCATCCTGCGCATGCCCAACGGCTACGACCGGCCCTGGGTGCGCGAGGCCGCGAAGAAACTGGGCTACCGCGCCGTCAACTGGAGCTACGGCAGCGACTGGACCAAAACCCCGGAGGACAGGATGACGGAGGAATACCGCAAGGCCACACGGGCGGGCAAGGTGCTGCTGCTCCACGACGGGGGGGGCAGGAGCCGCGAAAAAACGCTGCGCATCACCGCGGCCGTCCTGGAAGAGGCCCGGCGCCTGGGCCTAGCGGCCGTGCGGCTGGACGCGCTGCAGCAGGGGCCGGACCCGAAGGAATAGCTTAATTTTGTAGAATAGCGTTGCGGGCGAGTGGCGGAACCGGTAGACGCACAGGTCTCAAAAACCTGCGATCTCACGATCATGAGGGTTCGATCCCCTCCTCGCCCAAAGCTTTAGTGAATAAAAAAAGGGAACGCAGGTTCCCTTTTTTTTATTGCCACGGAGCCGTCAGGTGAAGGGGATGCTGATGCGGGTAGGCTCGGGCTTGGGCTTCCAGCGGAATTCGGTCTCCTGCAGCTCTATGGCTATCAGCAGGATCTCCTTGAGGATGCAGGTGACGGGGATGGAGAAGACCACGCCCCAGATGCCGCCTATCTCGCCGCCGGCCATCAGCGCCAGCAGGATGATGGCCGGGTTCAGCTTCACGGCCTTCTTCATGATATAGGGCTGCAGGAACCAGTCGTCGAAGAAGCGGATGCCGGTGAAGAAGGCCAGGATCTTTATGATCGGCAGCAGCGTGCCGAACTGCAGGTAGGCCACCACCGACGAGAGCACGGCGCCCACGATGGCGCCGAGGTAGGGCACCAGGCTGGAGACGCCTATCAAGATGGCTATCACGGCCGCGTAGTTGAGGTCCATCAGCACCAGACCGGTGAAGGCGATGAGGAAGATGATGAAGGCTTCGGTCAGGATGCCGCGCAGGTAGTTGCCCAGCGAGCCGTCGATGCGCGAGGCGATGTGCAGGATCAGCTCGGAGTGGCGCGACGGCAGGTGGTCGAGCAGGTAGTCGATGATGCCGGCGCCGCCGATGAGCATGAAGAAAGTGATGAACGGCACGATGAACAGCAGCGACAGCGCCGGCAGCAGCCCCAGCAGGAACTGCGGGGCCAGATCCAGCAGATGCTGCAGCTTATCGTTGAGCTTGAGCCCGGCGAGGAAGGGGAAGCTGGCGGTGACCTTGGCGTTGAGGTTGGTGAAATAGGTCTCTATGCGCCCGGCGTAGGCGGGCCAGGCCCGCTGCAGCGTTTCGAGGTCGTAGGAGAGGAAATGGAACAGCAGGTACACGCCGATGAAGAGCAGCGCGCCCACGCTTATGTAGAGGCCCGCCACGGAGTAGGTGCGCTTGATGCCGCGCACCTCGAAGTAGCGTATCATCGGGCTGAGGATATAGGCGAGCGCCGCGCTGAGGATGAAGGGGAAGATGGCGCCCTTGGCCAGCACGATGAAGTAGATCAGCGCCGCGGCCATCACGGCCGGCAGCACCAGCTGGGCGTAGCCTTTCTTAAGCGTCGTGGAATCGGCGGCCATGCTAGTTCTCCGCCGGTTTTTCCATGATAGCGCGCAGGCGGGCCGACAGGATGCGGGCCAGCTGCGAGGCTATGGTCACGCCGATCTTCGGGCGGGCGAACAGCAGCGAATCCAGCTTGATCTTGAAGAGCATGAAGACCTTGGTCTCCTCGGCCGCCACAGCGGTGGCGGTGCGGGGCATCTCCTCCAGCAGCGCCATCTCGCCGAAGAACTCGCCGGGGTGCACCTCGGCTATCACGTCGGACTTCTGCGTCGCCGGGTCCAGCCGCGACAGCGCGATCTTGCCGGAGAAGACGATGAACAGCGCGCGGCCGATGTCGCCCTGCGCGAAGATGGTCTCGCCCTTGAGGTAGGTGCGCTCCTGCAGGCTCTCGAGCACGTGTATCATGGCGCGCTTCCTGATGCCTTCGAAGAGCCGGATGCCGCGCAGGAAATCCAGCTTGCGCAGGATCTCCTCGTCGTAGATGCTGTTGAGGATGTTCAGGAAGCGCATTTAACCCCTCGAGAAAAGCCCGTACACGGCCTGGGCCGCCTTGAACCAGCCGCTGGAGACGGCTTCGGTGACCGACTTCACGCCGGTGATCAGCGGGTCGAGCGCGGTCAGTTTGCCGTCGGCGTTGAGCGCCAGGTACTCCACGGCCTTGGCCGTGTGGCGAACCTGCTGCAGCGTCAGGATGGCCTGTATGACGAGGGCCACGAAGGCCAGCGTCACTATTATCGCGCAAGTGGTGAGTATGATGTCCATGAAAGTCCTCCGCAACCCTATCCTACGTGTAGTATATAAAATTTATAAACCTTGAAAAGCCCCGCTAGCCGCCGTGGGGGGAATGGGCCGCGGTGAACTCCCGGTCGCCCAGCACCGCGTCGCGGTTCTTGTCGAAAGGCCGCCAGAACTTGCCGGGCACCGGCTCCACCAGGAAGGCGGAATAGGCCGCCAGCGCGGCCGCCGCATCGCCGGGGAAAGAGGCGAGCACCAGAGCGGGTTCGGCCGGGCCGTCGGCGCCGCCCACGTACTGCGCCGCGCTGGACCAGCGGTAGCCCTCGGGCCGGGCGGAGAGCTGCTCGCGCACCGGCTCCATGTGGATGTAGCGCGCCAGGTGGGCCGCGTACTTCTCGGGCTGTATCAATTTGTACTTGCAGTGGCCCGGCTTGTAGTCGGCCAGGGAACTCCCCTTGGCGAAGGAGCCCATCACCGAGTGCAGGTCGGCGCCGGAGCTGACGAAATAGAGCAGCGCGCGGTTGGGCAGCAGCGCGTAGGCGGCGAGCCGGAGCTTGTGCTCCTGCATGGCTTTTTCCAGCAGCCGCAGGTATTCGGCCAGGCTCTCCTGGCTTTTAAGCGCGGCTCCGGTGTCGGTAACGAGGCAATGGGCGTTTTCACTTAGCATCCCTAGATTGTAGCACATGGGACCGGCGCGCGGGCCGGGCGGGAGCGGGAGGGCGGGTTTTTTGTATAATTAATCTTTATTTATAAAGGACGCCCCGACATGACTACACAGAACACGGATTACTCTAAAACTGTCTTCCTGCCCAACACCTCTTTCTCCATGAGGGGGGACCTGACCAAGAAAGAGCCCGGCATGCTGGCCGCCTGGGAGAAGATGGACCTGTACGGCAAAATGCTCGCCAAGCGCCGCAATGCCAAGCCGTTCATCCTGCACGACGGCCCGCCCTACGCCAACGGCCCCATCCATATCGGCACCGCCCTCAACAAGATCCTCAAGGACATGGTGGTGAAATCCCACGCCCTGCTGGGGCATTACACCCCCTACGTGCCCGGCTGGGACTGCCACGGCCTGCCCATCGAGCAGGCCCTGCTGAAAGAGATGAAGATGGGCAAGCGCCACATCGACGACATCCCCGCTTTCCGCCGCTCGGCGCGCGACTTCGCCAACCGCTTTCTCGACCTGCAGCGCGAGGGCTTCAAGCGCCTCGGCGTGCTGGCGGCCTGGGCCACCCCCTATATCACCATGTCCAAGGAGTACGAGGGCACCGTGATCAAGGCCTTCCGCGAGCTGCTGGAGAAGGGCCACATCCACCGCGACAAGAAGACCATCTACTGGTGCGTCTCCTGCGAGACCGCCCTGGCCGACGCCGAGGTGGAGTACAAGGACAAGACCTCCCCGTCCATCTATGTGCGCTTCCCGCTCGAGACCCTGCCCGAGGAACTGGCCGCCGTGGGCAAGAACCGCTCCTCGATAGTGATCTGGACCACCACCCCGTGGACCCTGCCCTCCAACATGGCCGCCGCCGTGGCCCAGGACGAGACCTACCGCGTGCTCGAGACCGGCGGGCAGTACCTGATAGTGGCCGATAAGCTGGCCGACGGCTTTCTGGCCGCCACCGGCCTCGAGGCCGTCAAGGGCGCCGTGATCCCCGGCGAGAAACTGGTGGGCCTGCAGTACCACCATTGCCTGGCCGCCCACCTGCCCGAGAGCCGCCGCTTCCTGCGCCCCGTCATCGCCACCGACTTCGTGGACATGAGCACCGGCACCGGCGTGGTGCACATAGCCCCCGGCCACGGCGAGGAGGACTTCCACGCCGGCAAGAAGCACGGCCTCGACATCTTCTGCCCCGTCAAGGCGGACGGCACCTTCAACGCCGACGCCGGCGAGTTCGAGGGCATGAAGGTCTTCGAGTCCAACGCGAAAGTGGTGGAGACGCTGCAGGCCGACGGCATCCTGCTGGGCCACAAGAAGATAGAGCACAGCTACCCGCACTGCTGGCGCTGCAAGCAGCCGGTCATCTTCCGCGCCACCGAGCAGTGGTTCCTCAAGGTGGACCTCGACGGCCTGCGCGCTAAACTGCAGAAAGCCGCCGACGGCGTGCGCTGGCTGCCCGCCGCCGGCCACGAGCGCATGGCCGGCATGCTCAAGACCCGCCCCGACTGGTGCCTGTCGCGCCAGCGCTACTGGGGCACCCCGATCATCGCCGTGTACTGCAAAGAGTGCGGCAAGGTGCACGAGGACAACGCTTTCCTCCGGAGCATGGAGGAGCGCGTCTTCAAGGAAGGCAGCGACTTCTGGTTCTCCGAGCCCGTAGAGCGGCTGCTGCCGCCCGGCAGCAAGTGCGCCTGCGGCGGCACCGCCTTCGCCAAAGAGAAGGACATCATGGACGTCTGGCTGGACTCGGGCGTGTCCTGGTACGCCGTGCTGGAGGGGGGCATGCTCGGGCCGGGCAAGTTCTTCCCCGCCGACGTGTACCTGGAAGGCTCCGACCAGCACCGCGGCTGGTTCCAGACCTCGCTCATCCCGGCCGTCGCCCTGCGCGGCGAGCCGCCGTTCCGGACCGTGCTCACCCACGGCATGGTGCTAGACGAGAAGGGCCGCGCCATGCACAAGTCCGCCGGCAACGCCATCGACCCGGCCGACGTCATCAACAAGTACGGCGCCGAGATCCTGCGCCTGTGGGTGGCCCTGTGCGACTATTCCGAGGACGTGCGCATCTCCGAGAAGATCCTCGCCGGCGCCATAGACAGCTACCGCAAGATCCGCAATACCCTGCGCTACCTGCTGGGCAACCTGGCCGACTTCAAGCCGGCGCAGCACTCCGTGCCGGCCGATAAACTGCTCGAGGTCGACCGCTACATGCTCGCCCGCCTGGCCCTCACCGCGGCGGCCGTGCAGAAGCATTACACCGGCTTCCAGTTCCGCCAGGCCATCAGGGCCGTGGCGGATTTCTGCATCCTGGACCTGTCGGCCTTCTACCTGGACTCGCTCAAGGACCGGCTCTACACCCTGGCCCCCGACGCGCCCGAGCGCCGCAGCGCCCAGACCGTGCTGTGGGAGATCTTCACCGCCGTCACCCGCATGATGGCGCCGGTGCTCTCCTTCACGGCCGAAGAGGCCTGGCTGACCGCCCGCGCCGAGATCGACCCGGCGCTCGAGGAGAGCGTGTTCCTGTCCGACTTCCCGGCCTGCCCCGCGGCCTGGGCCGACGAGGCCCTGCTGGCGCGCTGGGAGAAGATCATGGCCGTGCGCGAGACCGTGACCAAGGCCATAGAGGAGCAGCGCCAGGCCGGCGTGGTGGGCTCGTCGCTGGAGGCTGCCATCACGCTGCGCACCTCCGACGAAGAGACCCGGAAGTTCCTGGACTCGGCCGGGGCCCTCTGGGCGCAGGTCTGCATAGTTTCAGAGGCCGCCGTGGAGTTCGACGCGGCCGCCCCCGCCCTGGAGGTCAGGGCGGTCAAGGCCGCGGGCGACAAGTGCCCCCGCTGCTGGCAGTGGCGCCGCGACATCGGCGCCAACCCGGCCCACGCCGGGGTGTGCGGCCGCTGCGCCGCCGCCATGGAGGGCGCCGCCAAGTGAGCAGGCTACGGGCGCCCGCCATCATCCTGGCGCTGTTCGTCCTGGACCGGGCCAGCAAGGCCTGGGTCCTGGAGTCGCTCT
>Ga0209000_1000155_pt1 | contig 88440 bp, 71 predicted proteins | sample RifGroD2_FD_183998 | JGI IMG/M metagenome (GOLD analysis project Ga0209000, IMG submission 183998) | Groundwater microbial communities from Rifle, Colorado, USA - Groundwater D2 (SPAdes) (version 2) | ecosystem: Environmental > Aquatic > Deep subsurface > Groundwater | place: Rifle, Colorado... | reverse complement strand
ATTTTCATGAATTTGAAATTTTGGTCTATAAATATATGAAATTTAAGTTTTTCCTAAATTATTTTAAATTATCCTCTAAATATCAGTGACTTTTCGATTATTCAATTGGCCACAACATCCCTATATAGTTACCTTCCTTCTACCATTCAGTATATATCGGTTTTGTTTACAACTGTTTTTTTTTAATCCGATTTCCAAAGTAATTTTATTCATCAATATATCCAAGGGGGGTACACATTTTTTTATTGTTTACTGCTATTACATGTGTATAAACCTCCGTGGTCTTGCTGCTTTTGTGCCCCAACAATTATATAACCTCAGTTTTAAGGCTGGTTTCGTATTTGTTTTATTAACCGTTACCAAAATTAGCCCAATTAATGAAAAAAACAAATCCTGAAAGATAAACAGCAAATGTCGCCGGAACGGTTAAGCCGGGTTGATGGTCCCCTCCATTGATTTTTCGAGTTCGCGGGCTTCTTTCAAAAATCCCTGCACGTCCATTTCTTTATAGAAAAGTAAGCCATGTGTAGCCCTGATACGGGGGCTTGGGTTCTGATAAAAATAATCTTTCCCCAAAATCAGCTGAATGTCCTTTAATTGTTCCACCCAGATGTTTTTAGCTAAATCGCTGAATTTGCCATCGAGCATATAACTCGGGAAGGAGGCATCGACCTGACTAAGGTAGCAGTTGGTGAAGGAACTATCCATAACAGCCATGGCATTGAGCGAAACGGGAACTATCACGTTTGAGTCGGCGGCATGGAACTTAAACCACACGTTGCGGTATCCCCAAATCCGCAAATGGGAAAGGTCGGTTTCCCCGCCCCAAAGTTTTACCGCATCGGCAATGGCCTGGAGCACTTTGTAGTGGGTGTCGGGGCCGCTGCCTTCCGGGTCGAGGGCCAGGCTGATTACGGTAGGCTTTAAATCGCGGAATTGTTGCAGGATTGGCTGCACATCGCGTTCGCGGTTGGGCTGCTCGGTAAAAATATCGCCGGTATAAAAGCCCAGGCGCAAGTGGTGCACATTTTTCACCTGGAATCCAAAGTGGGCCCAAACCATTTCCTCTTCAAACTCACGGATCATCCCTTTGAGTTTTTGAATCTCAGGTGGGTTTTTCTGTCCGTCGTAACTATTCCGGAGCACGGATAAGATATCATCAATTTTATCGTGTAAATCTTCCAAATGATTGATTTGGTAAATGTAAACAATAGCGCGCACAATACGGTGGCAAAGGCCCCGCCGGCGTTCATGCGGTTCGCCCGATGCCACTTTGGTCAAATAGTGATAGACATCCTTGTCCCATTTGTGTTTGTAGCCATCTTCGAAAAAGTCGGGATAATTCACCATCTGGATTTTTCCCAGGTTCAGGAACTTTTTGGTGTCTTTTAAGGCATCCATCACAAATTGGTTGGTTACGGCTGTAAACCCGGAAGTCAATACCGAAAAGTGTGCATCGTTGGTTTCGTTTCGCGACAGCCGGTGCACATGCGGCAAAATACCCAGCATGATGTCGTCGTGATGTGGCCCGGTATGGTAATACATCTGGTTGTTTTCGCTTTCGCAGCCCTTCAATAGTTTAGCTTCAATGCTGGCTGTCACCTCTTTTACTGTATGCATGCCCAGGTTGGGGATGAGCCTGCAATAAGGATCGGATTTTAGATCGTCCATGGTGAGGTGATGGGCATATTTTTGGATTTTCTTGCAAAGTTCAAGTATGGCACGTTCCGTTTTCTCGTGGGTCCAAGGGCCTTGGTTGTAATAGCTGGCAACTGAATCGGTCAGTTTTACGGCGGCTCCTTTGGTTACATAAAACCGGCTATTTTTAAGTTTGCTTAGTACTGTGGCCGGAAACACGTTGCTTGGGTTGTTTTCCAGGGCATCTTTTATAACATCGGCTTTGGCCTCGCCTGCAGCAAAAATAATGGCCACCGCATCGGGGTTAAAGGCAATGGTTTCGAGGCCGATGGTAATTACCAAACGGTTTTTCGAAACTTCAATACCACCCAAATCGCCGGCAGCCTGAGCCTGGGTCTCAAAATTGGTGGGTGTCAACCGGGTTGAGGAGAAGCGGTCGCTGCCCCGGGTATTGAAGGCAATATGGCCATCGGGGCCAATGCCTCCCAAAAAGAACCCGATACCGCCTTTTGCCCGAATTTTTGTTTCGTATCCGGTGCACCAGTCATCAATCATGAAAATGGATTTTTGCTGCATCAGTTCCTGCGAATTTTTAGCTTCACGGTACCGTAAACTCAAATCTACCTTATTGTCAGGAAAAACCTCGGAATAATGCAATCCATTGTAAAGCGGTATCTGGTCGCTATTAATGAGCAGTGCATTGGCTGGGTCGAGGCCAAAATCTTTGATATAGAAGTTGGTTACATAATGGTAGAAACTGTTGTGCTGTTTGGAACTGATGGGGTAAAACTCGTCTATCTGCACAAACGACAGATCCTTCAGCGCCGGCTTTTTTGAGAAGTTAAGGCCGTATTGTTCCCTGATTTCGACCACTTTTTTGGTAGTCCAGTTATCGAGCAGGTATTTGGTCCATTTTATAAAATATTCGGGGGTTTTACCTGTAGGCAAACTGATAACCCCGGCAGGGTTTTCGTTTACCCATTCAATAAACCGTAGTGCTGTAAAAAAACCCAGTTTCGGGAAATTATCAACGGTAATATAAGGTATGTTGCCGGTCATCTGTTTTTGACCCGACAGTTCAAAAAACTTTTGTTCAACTTTTGATTCAAAGGTGTTCATAGCATACGATTTTATTTTTTTATTTTTTTACCAAATGAAGGATCTACCTTGAGGAATGGAATGATAATGAAGCTTGGGATGGCGCAGATTAACACCCAGGTAAAGAAGTTCTGGTATCCGATGATGTCTTGCAACCATCCGCTCATCATACCGGGGAGCATCATGCCCAGTGCCATAAACCCTGTGGTGATGGCAAAATGGGCGGTTTTATGTTTCCCGTCGGAGATATAAATCATATAGAGCATATAGGCTGTAAAACCAAATCCATACCCGAATTGTTCTAATGCAACCGCGCCTCCTATCATCCAAAGTGAAATGGGCATGGCATGCGAAAGATAAACGAATGTTAAAATAGGTAGGTGCATAATCAGTACCATGGGCCATAACCAAAATCTCAATCCTTTTTTCGCGGCAGCTATTCCTCCTAAAATACCGCCCAATGTTAGGGCAATAATTCCAACGGTTCCGTAAACAAGTCCCACATCGCCGGTTGAAAGACCGAGCCCTCCCAATTCATTGGAGTCGAGCAGAAAGGGTGAGGCAAGTTTTAACAATTGCGATTCGGGCAACCTGTAAACCAACAAAAAGGTGAGGGTAACGCCGATTTCTTTCCTTTTGAAGAACGCTAAAAACGTCCCAAAAAATTCTTTCATCATATTTCCATGTGAGCCAACAATAGAGACATCTTCGGAGGGATAAGGAAGCACTATATAGTGATATACAAAAAAGCCAAGAAATAGGAAAGCTATAAAAGCAAACACCATCGTCCAGGCAAAGGTAATGTTTCCCGAAAGCCCCGAAAAGGAGGCAGAAACCGGTTTATTAAGTTTGGCATCGAGCTGAAAGGCCACCCATGCCGGCGTATTCCAGTTCTTTTCGTTGAACTCGAACCTATATGACTTGGCTAACGCAATGCTTTTATTTCCTTTGGTATGGCTAATGTTTAAAATAACAGTTTCGCCCGGGGCTGGTTTTTTGCTGAGGTAGAAGTAGGTAAAACCCATATTCCCTGCGGTTTCAGAAATATTCTCTGGAGCGGTTTTTTGAAACAATGTTTTTAATTTATTTTTTAATGGGTCGGAAACATGTTTTTGCCACCATTTTTGTTTGTATGGATTGTTGGTTTTTTCTGCAGGATAAAAACCCTGCTCCACATTCCAGTTTTCAACACCATCAATCATTGTTTTGGCTTTGTTTTTATCGATCCCCTGCATACCGATTGAAATCTCGCTGTTAGTAATGAAATACATGTTACTGGAGTCGGGCAAAGTCAATGACCTATTGTTTGGCTGAAAAAAGGCACTATCGGTTTGTTGAACCGAACTTACTGATATTTCAACAGGAGGTAACCCGGTTTTTGCCTCAAAGTATCCGGCCAGAATTACCAATACTCCTTGCCCCATAAGCATGGCCAACCGATAAAAGGTACTACGGATGCCCACATAAAATGCCTGATTGTGTTTCGACAAACCCAACATGTAAAAACCATCGGCTGCAATATCGTGGGTAGCAGAACTAAACGCTAATAACCAGAGAAATGCCAAGGTATATTGCATAAATTTTGAAGTAGGAATGGTAAAGGCAACACCGGCCAGGCCTACACCAATCATTAGCTGCATAAGAATAATCCACCAGCGTTTGGTTTTAAAAATATCGACAATAGGGCTCCAAAGAGGCTTGATGACCCATGGTAGATACAACCAGCTGGTGTACAACGCTATTTCGGTGTTTGAAATCCCCATCCGTTTGTAAAAGATAACAGACAAGGTCATTACAAGCACATAAGGAATTCCCTCGGCAAAATACAGCGAGGGTACCCAAAGCCAGGGGTTTTTTGAGGTAGATTTTTTTAGGTTGAGCATTTTTAAAGTTTTTTTATTGGGTGAGACGTACGGCAGTGCGTCTTTACTATCTCATATCTCTTGTCTCAATTCTTGTGTCTCATGTCTAATACTCCTTCCTAATTTCTGCATTCCTAAAATAATGCATTAAAATTTCGGTGTAAGTGTATCCTTTTTCGCCCATTACGGCGGCCCCAATTTGGCAAAGGCCTACGCCATGCCCCCAACCGGCACCATGCAATGTAAATTTGCCCGGTACTTTTTCAGTAAAATCTGATTTTTCAACCGTGAATGCCGAACTATATAGATGCGACTCGCTCAACCACCGGCGGATTTCCAGTTCTTTACCCACCACCAATGTTTTTTTTGTCCCTACTATCTTTAGTTTAATCAAACGCCCTGATGCCCCTCTTTCCACAGGAATTAAATCGAGGATTTGGCCAAAACCGATGCCTGATTTCTTTAAGATCAATGCACTTAATTCATCCTGAGTATAAGTTACCTGCCACCGGTAAAAATCTTTGGCTACCAAATCGTAATTATTCAAAACCTGTGTTAAAATTTTCTCATCACTGGTATTGCAAAGGGCTTCGGGATTGGCATGTATAAACTGTTGGGCATTTTCTTCGACGGTTAAATCCATTTGGTGTAAGGCCGTGGGTTGCAAATGATCAATTACCGCAGTTAAATAGGGATGCGGAACAGGTTCCCAGCAATTCTCGAAACGTTCGGCCACCCCGCCGCACGATTTTGAAAACCGGGCATCGCAGATCTTTTTGTCATACATCAGCACTTGGCCCATGGTTTCCTGAACTGCCTCAACCACTTTTGGGTTGTTGGCCCGGGTTATTCCCTGGTAACGCTGACAATGGTCGTCGGCGCACACATGGAATAGGGTATGATCTTCGCGGTCGTACCACCGGATGTATTCCTCATCGGTTTTATGAATTAGTTGATAAACTGTTTTTGATTGCATCAACTCTTTTTGTTTATCAATTTGAGCCAGCAGCCAGCTTCGCGAAATAATGGCATGTGCTTTTAATAATTGTAACGAGCTGGAGGCGTTCATTTCCGATGAAATGACACTAATCAGGTAATTTTCGATGGGTAAAAGATTGATGACCTGAATCCCGTCATCAAGGATTACTAATTTTAAGGCTCCCTGGAATTTCTGATCCTCTGCCTGTTCCCAATGGAAATCTATCCCAATCACCACCTCTTTAATCTCGAAATAGTCAGCCGACAGGTTGCAGGGGACCAAAGTAACTTCATTTTCAAACGCAAATAACTGGTTATTCCCCGTCAGGGTAAGTTTTCCCTTTTCAATGGTGGCCGTGAAAATACCTAACAATGGCGGTGTTATTCCAGTGATATTGAATTTTCCGGCTAAGCGGAAATCAATCCTTTTCTTTTTAATGATGCCTACATGAATAGTTGGGGATGTTTCCATAGTATTTAATTATACGTTCGTAAGTTTTTTCTCAAACCTCCAGAAAACCCGGTCGATTTTCGCGTTGGCATAATGTGAATAAAAACTGATGGGGGCTACCCAGGGGATGGTGGCTGTTTTAAGTCCTTGTTTTTTGATGTCATTCAGGCAAAGGTAGAGTAGGAGTGTTCCAATTCCCTTTCCACGCAAATCGGGATGGGTGCCCATGGGACCAAACCAACCGGTTCCCTGGTTGTTGCCATCGTAAGCAGAAAAAGCTTTAATTTTCCCCTTGTACCGGGCGATGTGGATAGACACAGGTTTTGAGCGGTAAGCCATTTCTAATTCGTTTTGCCATAAGGCCCATTCGGTTGAAATGAATCCGAACAGTTCCGGTTTATCCTCCACTGTTGCCCGATAAATTGAAATATCCTCCTTCTTAAGCTGTTCCAGTTGTGGGGAAACTTCCCAATCACGGTCATTCAAATCAACTTGCATGTTTACCGAATCACCAAAATGGGTGAACCCCATCTTTTGTGCAAAACAGATTGCCGGCGTATAACGGGGGTCGATGCCCGGCATGTAGTAGTTTAGAGGTACATCGTAAATCCGAAAAATATTCATTCCTTCTTGAATGAATTGAGATTCCAGTGTTGAAAACAATTGTGTGGCGATCTTTTTCCGCCGTACGGAAGGTTCTACGCCCATCAGCTTAATGTATCCATAGTTGGTTCCCCGAATATTCCGGGTGACCCCGAGCATAAATCCCACTATTTGGTCATCAAGTTCGGCAATCCAGGTACGGCTGGGGTTCCAATCTGGATCGCCGTAAAGTTTTTCGCGCAAAAGAGGCCATGAAAATGAATCAAATTCATTGCTCCGGTTCATGAGCATCTGTACCCCGCTAAAATCAATATCCTGGTAATTCCGGATGTTTAACATGATCCCTTCATTTTAGCGATTTTTTAATAAAACTACACAATTCTTCAAAAGTTTCGGGTGGCAGACACACCTGATTCATGATATCTGCCACATCGGAGGCCGAAATCTTATGAAAATCTTTTTCCAACGGGGTGATCAAGGTTCCTCCCAAATCTACTGAAGCCGGACTTAGCAGGATATTTTCGTCACCTTCGGCAAAATATTGCCAGGGGCGGTGTTTGTCGCGCGGAAAAATGATGATACGCCATTGACCGGAAAACCAACTCAGTATATTCAGGTTGGGTTCCTCGCCAGCAACCAGGCCTTTCATAAATTGGTAAATTGGTTTAAAGCCCGATTCCAACGATAATTTATCATCTGATTCTAAAACCACCATCCGGCGCAAGCCATCGTCAATGGCCACTACCGAAATAACAGGGGTATTGAAAAGTTCTTTCCCATAGCGGTTCCGCAAGTTATCATATTCCGATTCAATGGGCAAAAACCCTAGATTCCCGGCTTGAAAATGCAGGTGATCAGGTGCCGATGCGCCACATTTTGGGGCATTGTAAAAAACGACCAATTTGTGTAATGCCTTGCTGATATCTAAATATTGGCCAAACGAATTCCCAATTTCCTGAGGAATGTGGTTTAAACCGGCGATGGTAAAATGTTCTTGAAAAATGGGAAAAGGGTTGCACAGAATGTCATAGGAACCTTCAAACAATACCTGGCTTTGTTCTATCGGCCTGTTCGCCTGGCATAAAAAGCAGGGCCGGGCGGCAATAGTTTCTTTATCCACTTTTGCTGCCGATGAGGTTATTCTCTTGGCATTATATTGCACCTTGAACGAAAAACCCCCAAAAGAAAGGGTTTTTAGTAACACGTTTTTTAACCCTTCGGAGTTTTCAGCTAACAGGGGCCAGGTTTCCTTTTGTTGGATGAATAAAAGGTGTGTATGTTTTTGGTAATCCATTGATGTATTAATTTTTAGTGCATCTTACTATTCACTCTGGTTTTTACAGAGTTCCCGAGAAGCCGGTGCAAGCTACCGGATGATTTGCAAGTTAAAAACAACTATTTGGTTTCATTCATTCGTATCCTGGCCTTTAACTCCATTGTCCGGAGTTTATCTTTATAAAAGTTATGTTTGTTCATGGCTTCAATGCTCAGTGAGGCATCGGAGTTTTCGTCCCAGCGCCGGCATAAATAAATTGGGTTATAAATCCGCCCAATCTGGTATTTGCGGCTGATGGCCAACCCCAGGCCATAATCTTCGCCATAACTCACATTCGGGATCTTGATGTCGCGTAAAACAGGGGTATAAAACGCCCTTGGTGCGCCCAATCCGTTAATGCGTAGCGCGTTGTTCCTTCCGTTGTCAGGGGTCCATTCTTTGTGGTCAATCAAACCGGGAGGAATCTCTTCCAGTTTAAAGTTGGTCATTTGGTACGAACCAACCACCATAGCGCATTTTTCTTTGTAAAAAGCATCAACCACTTGAGTCAGCGTGGTTTCGTCTTTATACAAATCGTCGCTATCCAGTTGGATGGCAAATTTTCCACACTGTGGCGCATGGGCAGCCAGGTTCCAGCATCCGCCAATTCCTAAATCGGTTCTGTCGGGAATTATATGAATCAAGGCCGGGAATTTTGAAGCATATTGTTTGATAATTTCGGTGGTCCGGTCGGTGGAATGGTTGTCCACAATAATCAGGTTAAAAGCAAATGGAGCTTTTTGTTTCATCACCGATTCAATGGCATCGGCAATAGTTTTTTCACGGTTCCTGACAGGAATAATAACCGAGGCTTCGACAGGAAAATCCTCTTTTCCAAATTCAACAGGAGTAAATTCAGGGTGTAGATACCCTCCGATGGCTTTCAAATGGCTGGTTGCAGCTTTTTCCATTTCAATCTGGACGTTTCGGTTTTTCGGGTTCACGTAATCGAATATCTTTTTGCCCGATTCCCGGTTATCCAATTCAGCTATTGAATACAAATATTCGGGAAGATGAAACAATTCCTGAGCTTGGCTCAGAGCCAGCCGTAACTGGTATAACCCGGCATATTCAAATGTTTCCTCGATTTTACCGATAGCTTTTTTCAGTTCTTTGGAGTTGATGAAAAGCAACGGTCCAAAATTGAAATCATCGCGCAGGCTTCCCATTTGGTAATCAATCACCGGGTGGTTTATTGCTTTTCCATCGACCAAGTCGATGTAATCACTATAAACCATGCTGGCTCCTGTGGCATCAGCAATTGAGAGGAAACGCTCCAAAGCAAATTGGCCCAAATTGACTTCGGTTTCCCTGGTTATTAAAAGCGTGTAATCGGCGTTGGCCAATGCTGCCAATGATTGTATAGTTTGTGTATGAAAAATATTTTTGCTTTTTATGATCCGGCATTTGCTAAAAGGTGATTTGGCCTCTTCGGGGCTGATTAAATATATAGTTTCAACATTTGCATGCTGTTGAAGACTTTCCAACAATCCAGTCCAGACTTGGGGATTTGTATAAGGGATAAAGCAATTGATCGTTTTCATTTAATTTGATTATTTATTTTTAAGTACGTTACTATTCTGTTTTTTCAGCGTTATCTTATTATTATCAATGTTTTCCGATCAGTCTCTGGTTTCTAATTTCTAAACTCTAGTCTCTATTTTTTCCTAATCAAGAACTCCAACATGGTTTTCATCAAAGCATCACGGTGCGGGCTGTTCAGAATTGTCTCGAACGGAAACCCCAAAGCAATCACCTTGTAACTACCCGAGTAAATAACCCCGGCGCTCATGTTGTTTTCAGCATACCTCATAAATGTGGCTGAGGTGGTGTCGAACGGAACAATGGCATCGGGTGCTTCAGCCGCATAAATGGTTGGATGAAACTGGGTGTTAAATTGGAAGCCATCTGTTGAATATCTAAAAACACTATCACAAAAGTAAACATTGCCCAATCTTGAGGCATGGTCGGTGCGCCATTTGTATTTTAACAAAACGCCTACCATACTGTCCTGATTTTGAATCCGGGTATCTGTACCAATGTAAGAACCTGAAATGAGGAGGTTTCCTCCAGCCTTGAGAAATCGTTCCAAATTCAACAAGAACGGTTTGGTAAAAACCTGAAAACGCCCGTGGATGGAGTCTTTGGGCAGATAGGTGGTTTTCTCTTCGCCTGCTAAAAAATCAACCACCGGATAATCAGCTAATTGCACAAGAGTATCTGCCACCGCTTCATCACTAGTTGATGTAAAGGCATACCGGGCGCGTTGAATGGCTTTACCATGGATATATGTAAAATCAAAGGAATTGCCAGGGATAATTTTGCCTTCCATTTCAGCACCCGAGGCTCCATGTCCCGGGGAATCGTCATCAAGCCAGTTTTTATCGCGATGAAACTCGAATTGGGCTCCTGTAGTCTGGAGGCTCATCAAATATTCCACACCTTCATCCACCGGGTTCATAAATCCGGCATATTTTTCGTCATCAATAACCCCGGGGGTAGCCAACCTATCAAAACCATTAATGATAAGGATGGTATCGGTAGCACCTGAAGTATGACATGCTGAAAGTATTTCAGAAGGAAAACTCTCACCACCCTTATTCCAGGCTGTTACTTTAAATGAATAGATTACTCCAGGTTCCATGTTTTGGATTTGAATCATGGGTTCTTTAACAAAAGTACCGTTGTTAAAGTCACCGTCAGCCATCCGTTGATAGACAATGTACCCCTCAGGAACGGCTGTTTCTTCGAGAGTGTCTGTTACCGGTTTCCATTGCAGTATAGCCGAATTGAATGGTGCCAGCGTGACCTGAAAGTGGGAAACAGGAAGCGGTTGCACAATGAATTTAAACCCGTTCTGAAACGATAAATACTTCAAAATCCCTTTGTAAATGGCACGGCTGGCATCGAACCGGAATTGAGGGTCTTGGCCGAAGCGGACATCCATAAAATTCTGGTGTGAGAAAAGCTCCAAAAGCATGTTTGGCACGTTGGGGCGGAAAGCCTCGCTGTAAGGCTTATCCCACATGCCGCGGCGGGTCCAGCTGGTGTCGTATTTTTGGCGGAGATCATTCACCAGCTGGGTTTGAATCAGGTCGGTGAGATCGCGCGAGGCCATTTTTGAGATGCCATTGGGGTACGAAGTTGAATCGACTTTGGTACTGTAAATACCCAAACTCCCAATCACAGAATCGTTGTGAGCCACACCTGCATCGGTATGTAATGCTAAAGAAAGTTCAATGGGGATGCCTAATCCCGGATGATTTTTTGCTTTTTTAGGCCCTGATGGCGCACCCATCAGATAATTTACCCATTCGCCACGGCTTTGGTAATCGTCGGTGTAATCATCGTTTTTGCCGTTACTAAGTTTCCAAACCAAAGTGTCGGGTATTCCTGCATATTGCAGATAATAACGGGCCGCTTCCTGGTAGCGTGGTTTTTGGCTCACCATTCCATTTCGGCTGATGTTGCCCATACCGCCACCAAAACGGACGGCATCGGCGGTAATTTTTTGTCCCCTTTTTTTCGATTGGCTTGTTAATACTACTTTACCAGTTTGCTCGTTCATTCCCTGATGGAATTTAAACCTGCCCAAATAAATCCATGTTTCACCGCCCATCTGTTGGTTTACCTGATAGACGGTTTTTCCACCTGTATGATGAACGGTATAAGTAGCTTTGTCGGTATTCGTTGCCGAGTGGTGGTACGATACATAAACCGGATAATAACCCTCTTCGGGGATGTTTGGGATCCATTCCACCTGTTGTTCTCCCTCTTTATCGGTTTTAAATTCAATGTAGGTCCCCAATTCAAAAGGGTTCTCTTTCACATAGGGAGGATTCCCGATGGCAAATCCTTTTTCTTCTTTTACAACGGTGGCATTTGTTCTATAAATGCTGTTGTTGAGGTTCCCATTGTTATCCACAATCACTTCCTGAGTTTGCCAGTTGCGTTCGCGGGGAATCATTACATTGGCCCCAGCATTTTCAAGCATGGGTACCAATACTTTTAGCATGTACGATAAAGTGGAAATATCTTCCACAGTTTGAAACAGACGCGCCCGTTGCCATTCCCACCGGTCCAGTTTCTGTTCGTAATAATAACCATGGCTGTGCCACAGCGCCAAATGGGTAGTTGCCAAAATGGGTGGCTGGGGTGTAGGTTTAGATAAATTCTTTACCAAGGGTTCCCCCTGATAAGGTTTGCTTTGTGGTAAACGTTTTTTGTCATACCATTTTTTACGCGATCTGTAATAATTTGGTATATATTCATTGATGTTCTTTTGGTCGGAATGGATGGAGATTTTAAAGTCTTGATAGGATTCTCCAAGGTAATTTCTGAAATGCCCTAGTAACGAGTCCACTGTAGATTCGCGCATAGGGGCGTAGGCAAACTTGGGGTCGAGATGTAATTCAATGGTTTTGCTTTTCACATTTACAATTAACGTATCGATGCGGGTGGAGTCTTTTTTATAATACCCCGTCAGATGATTAAAATAAGGAGCATTAATCTTTTCATTTACAAATTGTTCCGTCATTTTTTTTACAGGGCTTTTAAAAGGGATTACAGGTTGTTGCCCCAATAAAGTGCTTACGTTTAAACTCAAGAAACCCATGAATCCAATAAAGATGACAATTTGAGGTCTCATCCCCTGTTTTTTTTGTAATTTTTCCATCCAAAAATAAAGCTAATATTCAAAAAAAACAAAACATGTAATACATATTACATATTATAAAAATATTTCTTAATTTAGCCGGGTCAACTTAAAATAAGTTGACAAATGGCATGAGCAGTAAAAATAAGCTTTGTTGCTTAAAAAACCTAAGCACAATAGATAATACAAACAATAACTATGGTCTTACTAGCAGATGGAGGTTCAACTAAAGTAGATTGGCGCTTGATAGCAGGCGGAAAGGTATCCGGTTATCAAACACAAGGCATCAATCCTTTTATTATTTCCGAAGAGGTTATCGTGGATATTTTGAGCCAAGCCGCTTGGAAAAAAGAGGGGCATTGCATAGACGAGGTTCATTTTTATGGAGCAGGCCTGGCTACTGATCATGCAAAAGGTATCATACAAAAATCATTTGTGAAAGTTTTAGGCCCACAAGTGGCTGTTCATGTGAATGATGATCTGATTGGGGCTGCACGTGCATTGTTTGGCAATCAACAAGGAATAGCCTGCATTTTGGGTACCGGTTCCAATTCTTGTTATTACAATGGCAACGGGGTGGTTGAAAAAATTCCCGCTTTAGGGTATATTTTAGGTGATGAGGGCAGCGGAGCATATTTGGGGAAACAATTTGTAAATGCCTTGCTTAAGCGCGATTTTACCGTGGAATTTACCAATCATGTATTAAAAAATGAGAACCTGTCCCAGGATCAGATACTTGAAGGGGTATATAAGAAACCGTTCCCTAACAGGTATTTAGCTTCGTTAACCCAAATAATGAATAAATACATTGATAACCTGCAGGTACGGGCATTGGTAGCGGATTCTTTTGAGGCGTTTTTAAGTAAAAATGTCTTAAAATATCCACAGATCAAGGATTGCAAAGTAGGTTTTGTGGGGTCGATTGCCTTTTATTTTGAGGAAATATTACTTGAGGCACTGGCAAAGTATCATATTCAGAATGTTAAAGTTATAAAAGCCCCGATTGATGATTTGGTAACTTATCATGTATCAAACCATTAAAATGAAAAGTTAAACTATGGTGAATATAACAGAATCCAACTCAAGGTATGATAACCTTGATAAAATGACAGTGAAAGAGCTTCTTGAGAACATAAACCATGAAGACAGCACTGTTCATATGGCTGTAAATAAAATAATCCCCCAAATTGAGGAGGTGGTGGAAAATATCATCCCCAAGATAAAAAAAGGGGGCCGGCTTTTTTATGTAGGAGCCGGAACCAGTGGCCGGCTTGGAATTCTTGATGCCTCAGAGATACCTCCCACGTATGGAGTTCCTTACGATATTGTGATTGGTTTAATCGCTGGTGGCGACCAAGCCATCCGTAAGGCCATTGAATCGGCTGAAGATGATGAAAATGGAGCTTGGCGCGACATGCTACCGTTTAAGCCCCATGCCATTGATTCAGTGATTGGGATTGCTGCATCGGGCCGCACACCGTACGTTATTGGCGCAGTAAAACAAGCCAAGCGCGAAGGCCTGTTCACGGCTTGTATAGTTTGCAACCCTGGTTCGCAATTGGCCAAAGAGGTGGATATAGCTCTTGAAGCCATTGTGGGCCCCGAGTTTGTTACCGGAAGCACACGCATGAAGGCAGGGACGGCTCAAAAGCTCATCCTGAACATGATAACCACCTCCATCATGATTAAACTGGGCCGGGTTAAGGGCAACAAAATGGTTGACATGCAGTTAACCAACCAAAAACTGGTGGAAAGGGGTTCGATCATGATTCAGGAGGAACTGGGATTATCTATCGAGGATGCGCGGCGTTTATTGCTGTTGCACGGTTCGGTGCGCAATGCCGTGGACAATTATAAAAGCTTATAGTTTGGTTTTTAAATGAATACTGATTTGTCTTTTAAGCAGTTTATGTGAAAGGGTAAAAATAAAAAAGAGGAACTCAAAACCGGGTTCCTTTTTTTCGTATTTAAAAAGTTTTAACTAAAAGTATTTCATGTATTTGTCGTAAATCTCCTGGGTCCGGTTTAAATGGGTGGTCATTAATTCATAAGCTTCCAATTCGTTCTTGCTGCGGATGGCTTCAATAATCTGTTTATGAAGGGTTAATGTATTATCTTTTTCACCTTCAATGTTTCCATAGATATAATTCCGCATCCTTGGCAGCAGTGAATAAATAGGCTCCATGGTTATCTGCATAATCGGGTTACCCGACGATTTGGCAATAATAAGGTGGAACTTGTTATCCAAATCGGCTTCCAGTTGAGTATTATCGTGGTTGCATTTTTTAAAATCGACAAGGTTTTTATCCAGTTCTTTGATGTTCTCTTCAGTCCGGTTCTTTGCAGCCAAGCGGGCAATTTCTGGTTCAAAGAGCCTGCGTACTTCAATAATTTGTGACAGTAAATTGTTATCGAATTTCAAGTCGTAATACAAATTCAGGGAATTGATGGCATCCTCAATCGTAATTTGAGAAACATACATGCCACTTCCTTTTTTAATATTGATTAACCCCCTTGCACTTAGTCTGCGTAGAGCTTCCCGTAAGGCTGTCCGGCTTACTCCAAAGGCTTCACACATTTCATGCTCCGTGGGTAGTTTTGAACCAATTAACAGTTTTTTCTCCCTAATGGCATTTTCTATGGTTCGTTCTATCTTTTGGCTTAGGGTCTGTCTGTTTCCAAGATTTTTAAAAATGTCATCCATTTTTAATAGTATTTATAAATTGATGCAAAAGTAAAAATATTTATATCATAAATTAGTGAGAAGCCTATGTTATTAATTATTAGCAATTAAAAACCACGGATTGCTTTCATTTATTAATTTTTCATCATGCAAGATAGGTATTAGGTCATACATTTGTACATATTTCCATTAAATATTTCTTTTTGTACTTTCCAGTTATTGTATTATCAATGGCTCGCTTAACTGGCTCTCGTTATTCAGCCGGTCGAGTGCAGCAATTCGGTAAGTTCCCTTTTTGAGTTTTGAGGGTGAATAAAACCTGTTTTCACCGACCACTCCCACAATATTTTCAGGTTTTTTGAGGCTCGAATTGTCATTTTGTGCATAATAATAGATCACGTAAAACCGTGCTCTTTCCATTTCATCGGCTTCAACGGGGCTTTCCCATTCAATGATGCTCTCTTGAGTTTTGATTCCAACGGGAGGTGCTGGAGCAATTTGGTCAATCCATGGCATGGGGGGGATTATAGCTGGATGTGGGCAAAGCTCTTTTTGCAGTTTTTTAGTAAATGGTTTCAACTCTTTCCTGAAAAAATGGGTGCTGCTGAAAAAACAAAACCCATGTATATGTTGTATCGTTCGCAATACTTCAATCTGAAATATCAGGTTTTTTATATTCTTCCATTCTTTATCCCTGGCATTGCTTTGAATGCGGTAAGGTGCTAAACCCAGATACATAGCTCTTCCGTAAGCATGGTCGGCCCACCAATAGGCTAAATTGCTAAAATTTGCCGTCGGATGTCCCTCGTGCCAGTACAATTGGGGCATGGTGTAATCTATCCACCCCAGGCGTTGCCATTTAATGATATCGGCATAAAGGGCATCGTAGTTGGTGGTTCCTGCATTCGTTTCCGATCCATTCACATCTTGCTCCCGGTTCCGCCAAACACCGAAAGGGCTGATACCGAATTTTACCCAAGGTTTGGTGGTTTTTATGGCTGAACCAAGAATCTGAATGATGGTATCTACATTATGGCGCCGCCAATCATCAAGGTTTCGGGGAAAATAGCGGCCTCCATATTTTTGAAAAGCCAAAGAATCAGGTATCTGTTGCCCTTGAATAGCATAAGGATAGAAATAATCGTCGAAATGAACAGCATCTATATCATATCGTTTTACAACATCAGTGACTACCCGGGTAATAAAGTTCCAGACCTCAGGGTGCCCCGGTTCAAAATATTTTTTATTCCCATAGTTCCAGCCCCAATCAGGGTGTTTGTTTATAATGTGAGAACTGGTTAATGTATCCTCAATGTTTTGTTGAATCCGGTAAGGATTAAACCAGGCATGTAATTCCATCCCCCGTTTATGGGTTTGTTCCACCCAGTATTCAAGCGGATCGTAATAAGGTTCCGGTATTCCACCCTGCTTTCCGGTGAGATATTTTGTCCAGGGTTCCAGTTCTGACGGAAAAATGGCATCGGCGCTTGGTCTGACTTGGAGTATTATGGCGTTACATCCATTTTTTTTATGCATATTAAGTAAGGTAAGTATCTCCTTTTGTTGTTCTTCCGGGATCAAACCAGTCTTTGAGGGCCAGTCGATATTGGCAACCGTTGAAACCCAAACCCCGCGAAATTCATACTTTACTGTTTGGGCTGGTAAGGAAAGGCTTGCAAAGAGCAGTATCATGATAACAATGTTATTCTTCATTTTAATAGGGTTTGAAATATTCTTAAATCGGTACTACAAAAATATCACAATAATAAATTCAGGTAATACATCATTCATCTTATGTTAATGTGTTACAAAGCATAATTTTATTCAATCGTTAATTTCGGATGTAATAAAGGATATATATTTTGTAAATAATTTAAAATCAGGATATTTAATATCATATTAAGTGAAATAGACTCCTTTGAAAATGGGCCATTTTTTGCGTAGGATGTATGATAAAAAAAAATTAAAAAAATGGATTAATATTCAAAAAAAGTTAAATTTGTATTACAAATGTACAATTATGAAAGAACCGTATCCTTTTGCAGAGAATCGTAAGAGCACCAAACGGCAGTTTTCTTTAGTAAGTCATAATTAATCAAGCTAATTAATAACCTATAAAACAACAAGTATGAAAAAATTTTTACTTTCTATTTTTACTATTGTGATAGCTTTTTGTTTCAAGGGCTATTCTCAGGAAATTAATTTTGTTGAAATCTGGGCAAAATATGGGGATTCTGCTCCCAACTGGTTTACCGATGGAAGTGAGGTAGAGCAAGGCGATAATTCCTTTGGGGGCGTAGAACGGGGAATCGTTTACAGCGATTATTCGGGACATGTTTATGTTTCAAGTAGGCATGCCGAAGATACAGATAGTGATGGGACACTTGATCAAGGGGAACCACATGTATATATTTTAGATCCCATGACTGGTGAAGCACCAGCTTTTGGACCTTCAAAATTGTTGACTGCTGGCATCACTTCGGCTGACCAGTATTTTGGCGGTGGATATCCTTTAAACAACGTAACCTGTACCGAAGATGGGAGTATTTTTGCATGTAATATGACTTTGGCCTCAGGTCCAGACATTATCGGCGAAACAGGCGGAGTTACCGTTAAAGCTTTCCGTGTTTATCGTTGGAGCTGGGAACAGGATGTACCCCAGTGTATCATCGATTATAAAGAGGGTAGTTATCGCTTAGGCGACAAATTTTCCGTGGCAGGTAATTGGGAAACTCAGGCCTATATTTATGCGGCTCCCGGCGAAAGCAACAAATTATTGCGTTGGTCGGTAACTGCCGGGGTAGTTGCATCGGTACCTGAGGTTATTACCTTACAGGATGTTACCCAAGCCGGGACCTCTATCACGGTTGCTGCCGTACCCGATAAAGCAGATTGGATTTACGTGAGCGGAAAAGGTTTTCTGCCTACACTATTTAATACAGCAGGAGTTAACTTAACCCAAGTAGGAATTACCGCTGCCGGGTTACCTTCTTCGGTGATTGCCGGGCGTATTGTAAAATTTGATAACAAACTCTACATGGGTATGTTTAGTGGCGATCAAAGTGCTTTTGTGTTTAATATCTCAAAGCATGGTGAAAATGTGACCGATGCTGATATTATTGGTTTTACACCTACCTTTGGAACCCGGTACGACAATGCTTATGGCGAAGGTGCCGTTGAATTTGGTAAAATTGACAACCAATTGTATGTTTATGTATGTGCCCCGAGTAACGGAATAGCCTGTTACCGTATTGATGGGTTGGTATCCTTAAAAGAAAGGATGGTAACCAAAGATTTTCAATTATCGGCATTTCCTAATCCGGCAAACGATTACACTCAAGTATCATTCACGCTACCTGGCGATGCTCATGGAGCCGTATCTGTAAAGGTATTTGATGTAACAGGTCGTTTTATGGGAATTACTGCTGGCAAAGCACAAGGCGGAGAACAGGTAATGGAAATCAATACTTCAAATCTGGCCCCAGGTACTTACATGTACCAAGTGGTGTATGGTAATAGAATTGGAATTGAAAAGTTCATTGTTAAATAAATCAATTAATTAATACCTAAAAATAAAGAATCATGAAAGGAAAACTTACCTATTTAAGTAGGCTTTTGATTGCTGGTTTGCTTTTATTTAGCATGTCGGCAGTCGGACAAACCTTTACTGAATTATGGCGCGTGAGCGAAACTGCCAATGGTGGAGGTTGGATGCATTATTACCGTGGAATTGCCTATGGCAATGATCATTTGTATGTGGCTGGAACACTTGGTTCTTCTACATTTGTGCAAACCAATCAATTAGTAAGGGTAATTGATATTTATACGGGAGAAACATTGGATACCCTCGATAATACCGGGGTTACTCCTTATGGTTATGGACTGAGGACTGTTCAGGTGAGTGATGATGGTTCTATTCTTGCAGCTAATATGACTCTTGATGCTTCGGCTGCACATCCCGTGGTAATCTGGAGATGGAAGGATGAGTTTAGCCAACCTGACTCTTTTACCTGTTTAAAAGTAGCTGGCAGGGTGGATATGTTTACTGTTGTTGGCGATGTTACAAAAAATGCTGTAATCATGGCCGGTGTCAATGGTAACTCAAAAGTAACCCGCCGCATCATTACCGACGGTGTCATTGGTGACGAAACAGTCATTAGTTTAATAGGATTGCCTTCTACAGGTTCTATTACCAATGTATGCCCGACAGGTGTGGGTGCAACCGATAAATTTTGGTACAACAATACTGCCATAAGTCCAATACTTTATAATGCTGATGGTACCATGGTTGGACAAATCCCGGCAGCATTATTTACCGCAGGAACAACCGGTACCATGAAAAATTTCACTTATAATGAAAAAGAGTATTTGCAGGTTGCAGATAGTGGTTTTTCACGATTGATTGATATTACCGGGAAACTACCTCAGGACTTGACAATTAACGATGTTGTATTCTCAAATCTGGCAAGTGTTAATAATATTTACCAGGATGTAGATTACCGGATTGGGGAGGATGGTTCACTTTCGCTTTATTCTTTTAGTGAAGTAAATTATATCTCTGCCATGGTTACAGAGGCTGCCCCAATTGCTATGGATTTATTGATGACTGGATTTGCCATGGTTGATTCTCTGGCTCAGGTTACTTATACCTATGTTGATATTAATGGCGATGCAGAAGGCCTCTCGTTATATTCATGGTACCTGTCCGATGATGACCAGGGAACCAATAAAACCAAAGTGGGAACCGGTAACAGCTATACCTTCAACTATGAAGATTTAAACAAATACGTTTCGTTTGATGTTTTGGCAGTAGCCCTTACCGGGACTGCTTACGACAGTGCCAATTTGGTGATGTCAGAATATTTTGGCCCAGTAACAGCCAGTGCTCATAAGCCTACAGCTGCTGACCTTGCAATTACTGGCGATGCCTCGGTTTATAGTATCTTAACAGGCTCTTACACTTTTGCAGACGAAGATGATGATTTGGAAGGCGAATCAATTTTGAAATGGTGGAAAGCCGACGATGCTTCTGGTACCAACGCGGTTCAAATTGCTGCCGACACCAACATGTACAAAGTAATGCCAACAGATACTGCAAAATTCATTATTTTCAGTGTCATCCCGGTATCGCAGTCGCCCAATTTCTCTCAAGGTGACTCAGCAGCCGTTGCAACAGCTGAAGAAGTTATCTTCCCGGCATTTGCCCCTGAAGCCAGCAATGTTGACATTTCAGGTATCGAAGAGGTAAGCCGTATTCTTTCAGGAGCCTATACGTATTCCGATTTGAATCTGGATATTGAAGGCGCCACAGAATTGAAATGGTACCGAGCCGACAATGCCACTGCCGAAAAAGCCGTGGTAGCTTCTGACACTAACCGTTACGAACTGGTGGCTGCCGACGAAGGTAAAATTGTATTCTTTGGTGTAAAACCTGTTACCGAACTGGGTGAAGTTGGAACCGAAGTATTTGATACCACCGGAGTTATTGCACCAAAACCAGCCGAGGCTCCTCCGGTTGCACAAAACGTGACACTTAAAGGAAATGCTGAAGTTGGTGTACTTTTAAGCGGCACTTATACCTATTTCGATTATACCGATGATGCTGAAGGTGAAACCATCATTAAATGGTATGTAGCCGATGATGCAACTGCTGCCAATAAAACGGAAATTACCGGAGCCGCCGGCAAACAAACCTATTTGGTACCAGAACAATATCTAGGTAAATATTTTGTATTTGAAGTAACTCCGGTAGCATTAACTGGTGGTTTATTGGTGGGTACTCCGGTGTTGGATACTACAATAGCCGCTACAGTTGCCGATGCCAACGATGGTGACTTCGAGCGTGTATTTATTGGTGCCGCAAAAAGCAATACATTGCCTTACTACATGGCAGCAACAGGAAGTGTTGAACGGAACTTTGCCATAGGCGACGAACATATTTATATTGCCAGCCGCAATGGCGGAACACGCCTATATATGCTTGATAAAACTGATGGTTCTTATATTGGTGAAATGAATACCGAAGGAATGGATATCGGTTTATTCAAAATCAGCGACGTGGAAGTATCAGCCGATGGCCAAATCTTGGCTTGCCCGTTACAAATCAATGCCAGCACTGAACCATTTGTCATCTATAAATGGGAAAATGAACTGGCTGCTCCTGTAAAATGGATTGAATATACCGCTACCGAAGCCTTACGTTTGGGTGATAAATTCACTGTTGTTGGCGATGTTTCTGACGAAGCCGTAATTTATGCAGTAGCTTCTGCCGGAAGTAAGGTTGTACGTTGGGCAGTAACCGGAGGCGTGGTTGGTGAACCAACAGTTATTGCCTTAGAAGGTACAACATCAGTAGGTTCTACTCCTGCCGCCTATCCATACAGTGTGAGTGCCGAAAGCAACTTTATTGTTGATGGCCGCGGTTTCCAAGCTCAAATCTTTGATAAAGATGGTATGAAAGTAGGTGCATTAGAGGGAATTGGTCAATCAAACAACCAATCGAACTCACCAAATATTTTCTATTATAAAGGCCGTACCATGGTAGCTTTCCATCAAAAGAATGAAGCTTCGAAATGGAACATCATTGTGCAAGATATTACCTCGATACCTCACGTAACCGTTGGTGTATCTGAGGTTCTTTCTGATGCCAATCAGGAATTAGGCGGGGTACATGTAGAAGTGGATGATGAATTCTTCCATCTGTATATGCTATCAGCAAATAACGGTATCGCCCGTTTTAAAGGTTTGCTGGAATTGCCAACCATACAATATGCCGAAACCAGCACCGATGGGAACATGCTTCACGCCTGGTTCTCTAAAAACATGACCGATTCTGTTGGTTTTGCAACAGGTTGGACCGTGATGGTGAACGATGCTCAGGTAGCTGTGGATACTTTGTACGGCGGTACCGGGGACAATGAATTGGCATTTGAACTGGCATCTGCAATTACCGAAGGTCAGGTGGTGACTATCAATTATGATGGTTCCGGAACCGTAGTATCATTTGATGGTATGCCTTTAGGGGCTTTCGAAAGTGCATTTAATGTGGTGAATATTGTAGGCGCCGATGTACCGACTGCCAGCAACGTAAGCATTGTGGGTAATCCTTACAAAGACAGCACGTTGATCGGAAATTACACCTTTGCCGACCTGGATGGTGATTTGGAAGGCGCCAGCGAATACCAATGGTGGTATGCAAGCGACGAAAATGGTACCGACAAGTTGAAAGTGTTAGGAGGTACCAATAAAACCTATGTAGTAGAAGCCGATTACAATGGCAAATACCTGGCTTTCGAGGTGACTCCAGTTTCAGCTACCGGTGGAATGGATTATCTGGTTGGTGAACCTGCAATGTCAACATTCGTTAAAGTCCTGGTGGTTGGAATCGGGCAAGATGCTATGTCTGCTATAGCTGTATTCCCAAATCCTGTAAACCGTCAATTGACAATTACGGACACACGTAATATTGTAACTGTTCAGGTGATTGACTATACAGGCCGTTTGGTGATGACTCAAAATAACCAAGGTGAAAATGAACTTTCTATCAACGTAAGTTCATTGCAACCGGGAGTTTATATGGTACAACTTGTTGATGCTAATAATCAAACATCTGTACGTAAAATTGTTAAAGAATAGCTAATTGATAAAGGGCAGGTTCATTGGACCTGCCCTTTTTTAAATTACATTTTATTGGAAATGTAATCGTTCCGCTACTTCATCTCAGTTATCTTAGTTGAAGGGCTTTAAAACAATTCAATACGTTTTTTGAATGACTAACAAACTACCCTAGTGAAAAACTTATTCATTTTATTCCTTTTTATAATCCCCATGAGCCTTATTGCTCAGGAAATACATGTTACCCAAACAACAAAGCTGGAAATTGGGCATCCGGCTTATTTCCCCAGTTTTGGGAATAATAAAGATATTTTACTGATTTCTAGCCCTAATTATAAAGGGCTAACAGTTTTTAACATCTCGGATAATTCTGAGATATTTATTACCGATGCATTAGGTGCGGGGAATCAGCCTGTAATGGAATCATCAGGTAAAATCACCTATCACGGAATTAAATTCCATAGAGGGAGAAAACAACGGGTTGAAATGAATTTTAAAACCGATTTTCAATCTGTTAATAAAGTAAACATTGAAAATAATATCCAGGTTAAAGTAGATGGTAAACAACTTAAAATCTATCGAAACAACCAATTGAAATCTACTATACAGCCTTTGGGAAACTATTATTATCTGTGGGCAAGTGTTTCCCCCAATCAAGAGCAACTGCTATTCACGGTGGTCGGTAAAGGTACCTTTGTTTCCGATTTACAAGGAAACTCAATTCAGGAAATTGGCTATTTAAATGCCCCTCAATGGTTAAACAACCAATGGGTAGTGGGCATGAACGATAAAGATGACGGAGAACAAATATTATCGTCTACCATTGAAGCAGTTTATGTGAAAACTCTAAAACGAACAACATTGACCGAGGCAACTGAGGTTGTTGCCTTGTATCCAAGAATATCTCCGACCAGCGACAGGCTTGTATTTCATACCCCAGTAGGTGAAATTTACACCCTTGAATTTACTATTAACGATTGATGTCATGGATCAGATTATTCATATACACCAACTGACACTTAAAATGTACCATCGGCTTTTTATTATTGCAATACTTGCATCCCTTTCAGTTTCCGGATTTGCACAAACTCCCGATTTTACAGGGATTAAAGTAATGTTAAATCCGGGTCACGGGGGGCACGATTCCGATGACCGTGGTATGCCCAATGGCTTTTGGGAATCGGAAGGAAACCTGACTAAAGGGTTGTGGCTCCGCGATCTGCTGGAGGCCCGTGGCTGCGAGGTTGTCATGTCGCGGGTAGAAAACCGTACCGAAGATGATCTTCCATTATCGCAAATTGCAGAAATGGCCAATGCCAATAATGTGGATGTCTTTTTAAGCATACATTCCAATGCCGGTAACCAGTCGTCGAATTATTGCATGACCATCTTTAACGGCAAAAGCGAATCGCCCGCCATTCCCGAAGCTAAAGTCTGGGCACAGGTTTTATGGCAGCACCTGGTATCGAACCAAGCCACCTATTGGACCAGTATTGCAGAGCACTTTATTGGGGATCTGACCCTGAATCCTTCATGGACTACTGGGTATGGGGTTTTGTATCCTTTAGAGGTTCCGGGAATCATTTCCGAGGGTAGCTTTCACGATTATCAACCGGAGATGGATCGGCTTTTAAGCATTGAATACCGCTACCAGGAAGCCTGGAACATGTTGTTTGCCCTCGAAGAATATTTCAACCTTCCCGGGAACGAAATCACAGGGTTAATTACAGGGATTATCCGCGATTCGCTGTTGGTAAAACCTAATTACACGCAACCCAATGCAGCCGATAAATACGAAGTGGTAAACCAGGCAAAGGTAGAACTTCTCGAAACTTCAAAAGTCTTTAATGTTGATTCGCTGAATACCGGTTTTTATTATTTCGACAGCCTTACCCCGGGCAATTACCATTTGGTGTTTTCGGCCAAAGGATATTTTAACGATACCGTTGAGATCGAAGTTACGGCACATCAATTCAGTTACTTGAATTACTGGATGCATGCTGACAAAACCATGCCACCGGATATTACTTATATTAACCCAATTAATGGCCAAACCATCAATTGTTTCGATCCGATAACCTTCACTTTTAGTATGAATATGGATTCGGCCTCTTTTGCCGGTGCGTTTACGATAGAACCAGCCATAGATGGTGCCATCACCTGGGATGATAAAAAACTAAATGCTACATTTCAGCCCGGTATTCCTTATGAAATGAATGCTGATTATGTAGTCACCATCGATTCTACAGCCAAACACCAATGGGGGGTGGCATTGGGAAAGATAGTTACTACATCGTTCCATACCGGAAACCGGAACAGGTATCTGGTGGTCTCCAGTTTTCCACAAACCGGCCAAACAGAGGTAAGTCCGTATCTTCAGTTCCGGGCTATTTTTGATGCCCCCCTTGATAATACCTCTTTAATCAACGCGGTTTCCATCAAAACCGAAGAAGGAGCAGCCATAGGGACTAAAGGGGCATTCATTTACACCATCGACGGAAAGGGGCATTACTATTTTAGTCCCGAACAACCCTTGGAGTATCAGAAAAGTTATACATTGGTATTGAAAGGCACCATTAAAGATAATATCCATATTCCGTTAGTTGACGATGTGGAAATTCCTTTTTCAACGCAGGCACCTATTCCCGATTTAACTATCTTAAATGAATGGGAAAGCCTTTCGGAGTGGGCCGTTGACTATACAAACAGTACCAATATTGATCAAAATACGTTCCTGTATAAATGGAATAAAGATTTTCGTTCAGGGGCAGCATCTATGTTGCTCAGGTATAAGTTTCTAAACTCCTCAGGTGTTGTAAAGATAATCCCTCAAAGCCAGCTTTTACTGGCTACAGAACACAATCATTTAGGGATGTGGGTTTGGGGGGAAATGAGCCAAAACAGTATTGGAATGGTGTTTAATAACTCCATAACCGATACCCTTTGCACCCTTGATTTTGCGGGTTGGAGATACTGTACAGCAGCTATTCCGGTAGGGGCTACCGAGATTGAATATTTACAATTGATTCAATCAAACGGTGGAGCTGCTACAGGCGATATTTATTTTGATGCGTTGAGCCAGTTTCAGGTGACCGGAATAAAGACCTCAGAGGATGAATCCTCAACGATTCGGGTTTTTCCCAATCCAGCAGCTTGTCAGCAGATAAAAGTGGTGGGATTGAAACAAAATCAAACCGTTTCTTACCAAATTCAATCGGTTACTGCGCAGGTAGTGAATGCCGGTATTCTTGTTACAGATGCTTTTGGAATGACCAGTTTGGACATTTCAGGGCTTAAAGGTCAAGGATGGCATTTTTACCTGTTGATTTTAGAGGATGAGACGCATCAGCAGGCATTGAAAATCTTAATTAAATAAAAAAGTAGTAGGTTTTTCTCATAATAATGTTAGATAGTTTAGTAGTGTGGTGAAATGGCTGGATGAAGACTCCGATAACTTTACACAAGCTAGTAGTTCAGCCATTTTTAAAAATTTCAAAAGGGTTATCAAATCATTTAATTATAGCAAAATTAACTTAGTAATATCAATTTTATGAATAAGATTTTACTCACTCTTTTATGGTTTTTAATGGTAATGAGTGCTTTTGCACAAAAAGTTACTGTAAAAGGAACTGTTGTTGACAACGAAGGTATTGAATTAATCGGGGCCAGCGTGGTAGTAAAAGCGGATGCTACCAATCCCATTGGGACCATTACCGATATTTCAGGTCAATTTACCATCGAGGTTCCTTCAAGCGCTAGCATATTGGTGTTTTCATACATTGGGTACAATACGCTGGAGGTGCCTGTTAATGGGAAAACAGAACTGAAGATTGTACTGGAATCTTCCATTCACAGTTTAGATGCCGTGGTGGTTACTGCTTTGGGCATTAAAAAAGAAAAGAAAGCGCTGGGTTATGCCTTTGCCGATGTCAATGGCGACGAACTGACCACCAACCGCGATGTGAACTTTATTAATAAACTGAGCAATAAAATTGCCGGGGTGAATATATCGCAGACCGCAGGTGGCCCTGGGACATCCACAAGGATAGTTATCCGTGGCATACGATCGTTATCGACCGAAAGCCAGCCTTTGGTTGTGGTTGATGGAGTTGCATTAGATGGAAATGTAGATGGAGCCAGTTGGTTGGGAGGGTTGGATTATGGAAACAGTTTGTCATCTATTTCGCCCGACGATATTGAAACCATGTCGGTTTTAAAAGGCCCCAATGCCGCCGCCTTATATGGTTCAAGGGCTGCCAACGGGGTAATTATGATTACTACCAAAAAAGGAACCAAAAGAGATCAAATGAAAGTGACCCTGAATTCCAATTTCATGTTCGACAGGGCATACATTTTAGGAAAATACCAAAACGATTACGGAGCCGGGTTCGGGGGAGCCATCCAGAAACACGCACTAACCCCCGAAGAACAGGCAAAATATGGGCTCGACTCGGCTTATTATTACTATTCCACCGGAAGCTGGGGCCCTAAACTGGATGGTACCATGGAGGTGATTAACTGGAATGGAAAACTGACCCGTTTGACTCCGCAACCCGATAACGTGAAAGATTATTTCAATCACGGTTCCACCTTTACCAATTCCCTTGCCATTGAAAAAGGAAACGAAAAATACAACTGGAGGTTATCTGTTTCGAATCTGGATAACAAAGGAATCAAACCCAACAGTACCTATGATCGGACAACGGTGAATTACAACATGAATTCAAAACTGAACGACATTCTAACAGCCAGTTTTAAAGCTAACTACATCCGCGAAAATGCACTAAACCGTGAAGGACAGAGCGATTCACGTACCGGTGCCCGGACATTTATCTGGATGCCCCGGAGCATCAACATGGATGAACTGCGCGAAGATTATAAAGACGAATTTGGTAACGAACAAAACTGGTACAAAGCCGATGACTGGCATACCAACCCCTATTGGGAATCGTATGAGAATTATAACAACGACTTTAAAGATCAATTTATTGGTTATATTAAACTTGACTTTAATATAACTGATTGGTTAACAGGCTATGTCCGCTCAAGTATGGATACCTATTCCCAACGCAGATTCCTGAGAATAGCCAATAACGCTCTCAGGGCTTATGGCGAAGGACAATATACCGAAGGATGGGTCGATTACCGTTCGTTAAATCATGACTTTTTATTAACTGCAAAAAAAACCTGGTTCGATGATTGGACTGTTTCAGGAAATATTGGTGGCAATTATCTCGACATATCCAGAGATAGGCAATCTACTACTATTAAAGGTTTGGCGGTACCAAATTTCTTTTCAATTAATAACTCAAAGAATCCCGGTGAAACAGAAACGGGAACAAGTAAAGACCATAAAAGAATTCAATCGTTGTATGCATCAGCACAATTAGAATATAAAAATTGGTGGTTTTTGGAAATAACCGATCGAATGGACTGGTCATCAACACTTCCCCCTGCTAACTGGAGATACAATTACCCTTCGGTAAACACCAGCATCATATTTACCGATGCTTTAGGTATGGGGCAGGAAATTCTAAGTTTTGGGAAAATCAGGGGTTCTATTGCAACAGTTGGTAACGACACTCATGCTCACCAACTTTCAAAAGAATTTATAAGTCAAAATTTTGGAGGCATACCTGCCGTCTACATCAATAATGAATGGACAAACCTGAACCTTAAATCGGAAAGAACACGTTCTTTTGAATTTGGAGCTGATTTGAGATTCTGGAATAATAAAATAGGTTTTGATTTTACCTATTACAATGAAACAACATTTGATCAGATTATTAATGCTGAAGTTCCTTCTGAGAGTGGTGCATATAGGATATTAACCAATGGTGGCGATATAGCCAACAAAGGAATGGAACTTCAATTGAATGTGACTCCATTCGAAAAACCCGAGTTTAAATGGGAAATTTCTGTCAACTTTGCCAAAAACAAAAATGAGGTGGTTTCGTTGGCAGAGGGTGTCGAAAGTTTAAGTGTGGGCGGTGAGAGCCAGTTTGACTTGTTGGCTGTTCCCGGTAAACCTTATGGTGAGTTAATCGGGTCCCGCATGAAACGTTATTACAAAACCGATAATGATGGTAATATAGTTGACGATCCTAATAATGGCAAACCTTTGATTGGCTCCGATGGATTGTATGTTATTGACGACAGAAGTTCAATTGGAAATATTCAACCCGACTGGACCGGCGGTTTGACCAACAGCATCCGTTATAAAAACCTGAGCCTGGCTTTCTCCATTGGCGTTCAAATGGGCGGCGATCTGTTCTCAAAAACCAATAAATACGGGTTAGACAACGGACAGTTTACCGAGACACTTGAAGGCCGCGAATCGTGGTATGCCGCAACCACCGAGGAGCAAAATGCAGGAACTGTGGGTTATGTGGCCGATGGTGTATTGGAAGACGGAACCATCAACACCCGGGGGATCGATCCGCAGGTTTATTGGCACCAGCACAAATGGGGCGGTATTGCCGAATTGGATGTGTACGATGCCACTTACGTTAAATTGCGTGATGTAACCCTGAATTATGATTTCCCCGATTTTTGGTTCGAAAACAAATGGGTAAAAAGTGCTTCGCTATCATTCGTAGCTAAGAATGTCTGGCTGATTTACAGTGGTGTGCCAAACATCGATCCCGAATCCTCCTTTGGTTCGGGTAATAGTGCATTGGGTCAGGAATATGCGGCCATGCCACCTACACGTTCCTTTGGTTTTAACTTAAAAGTTGTATTCTAAATTGTAAAAATTTTCTGTCATGAAATTAAAAATATATATCATCATAATTTTTGGGATACTGGTGTCATCATGTACCTCCAATTTCGAGGAGATTAACGAGAACCCCAACTACCCGGCTACCACTGATGCGGCATATCTTTTCAATTATGTAACAAAAGAGGGTGCGGGTGAATACGGTATTATAACCTCCTACAATTACACCTATATCCAATCGTGGATTATGCAAACATCGGCTGTATGGGGAAATTCTACCATGCCCCCTTATACCTTATTCGATCAATACCGGATCAATCTTTTATGGGAGTATTATTATTCAGATTTGCTGTTGAACTGTACCGCGCTTGAGTTATTAACCTCAGAAAATCCTGAGGATGTGAATAAATATCAGGTGGCGCGTATCTGGAAAGTGTTCAACTTCCATAAAGTGACCGATTTGTGGGGCGATGTCCCCTACAGTAAAGCCTGGAAAGCCCTGACAGATTATTCTGCCGAGGCTTTAAAACCAGCTTACGATACCCAGGAAGATATTTATACCACCATGCTCGCCATTCTTGATGAAGCAGCAAAGGGCATTGATCTGTCGAAGCCTTTTTATTCCAACGATATGATTTTTGATGGGGATTTGGATAAATGGATAAAATTTGCCAATTCGCTGCGGCTGCGGCTGGCCATCCGTTCAGGAAATGAAGCGGTTGTTAGCGGAATCATTATACAGAACAACCTCATTTCCACTAACGAAGAATCTGCTATGTTCAGCTACATCACATCTCAGGAATGGTGGAACCCCTATTATGACTTATGGATCGATTCCAAAGAATCGACCCCAAAAATCAGCGAACTGTTGAAACTACAATTGGAAAGCACGGGCGATCCCCGGTTGCCAATCTATGCCCGGCCTATTGAGCTTGATAACACCACCATTAAAGGAGTCCCTAATTTGATGGATGCCAATAAAAAAGAAAATCAGGCCCTTGGAATGGGCGTGACCAGTACCTCGTATATTGGGGCCTATTTTACTGAAAATGCCACCCTGTCAAAACCTTTATTGACTTATGCCGAAGTTTGTTTCTCGCGTGCCGAAGCTGCATTTAGAGGATGGACCGCCGACAATGCACAAACCTGGTACGAAAACGGCGTCCGGGCATCCATGAGTTCCTATGGCATTACTGAAGCTACTATTTCCACATTTCTGGCAGGTGGTGGTTTGTTCAACAATACGTTGGAGCAGATCATGGTACAAAAATGGATCAGTTTATATTTGAATGGTTGGGAAGCTTATGCCGAATATCGCCGCACGGGTTACCCTCAGCTTAAAAAATACGATCTGGTCCTCGATGGAATCAAAATCAAAGAGATTGATTGGGTAGATGTTCCCCGCGAATATGTCCCCGGGCGGTTGCCCTATCCCGATAAGGAATTGAAACTTAACGAAGAAAATTACCTGAAAGCAGTTGAGCAAATAGGCGGTGATTCCTATTACCAACAAGTTTGGTGGGGAAAGAAATTTGGAACCGTGAATTATTAACTCACCATTTTATAATTTTACAGATCAGAAAACAGGTTTGCTATGAACTTAATATACATGAATACGAAAGTTGTTTTTCTTCTAGCTGCTTTTATTGCAAATTCTTTGGTATCAATGCCCCAAACAGAGCCAAAACGTGAATTGCGTTCGGTTTGGGTAGCCTCGGTTTCAAACATTGACTGGCCCAAATACGCCGACCGCGATAACCCTGAACAGCAAAAGGCAGAATTGATACGGATGCTTGACCTTTATAAATCCATCAACCTGAATGCCATTTTTTTACAGGTCCGTCCCGAATGCGATGCATTGTATAATTCCGCATACGAACCATGGTCAAGGTATTTAACCTGGGCGCAAGGAACCAACCCGGGGTACGATCCTTTGCAGTTTGCCATTGACGAAGCCCATAAGCGGGGCATCGAAGTCCATGCATGGTTGAACCCATACCGCATCAATGCCTCTACCAGTGATGGAGGTTCCTATTATCATGAAACCCATATTTACAAAGAGCATCCCGAATGGGCGATAATTTACGATTCCGGGAAAAAAATCCTGAACCCGGGACGTCCCGAGGTGATGAGTTATATAGGCAGTGTGGTGCGCGACATTGTTTCAAAATATGAGGTGGATGGCATCCATTTCGATGACTATTTTTATTCCTACGATGGAACACCCAATACTTTGGATCAGGCAGAATACGACTTGTACGCCAACGGGATGGATCGTGGCGATTGGCGCCGTCAGAACGTGAACCAGATGATCGACACCGTTTATAAAGCAATTCAGGATGAAAACCCAAATGTACGATTTGGGGTAAGTCCATTTGGTATTTATAAAAGCGGTGTACCTAGTGGTATTGTTGGAATGGATGCCTACAGCCAGATTTATTGCGATCCTTTGGCTTGGTTGCAAAATGGTTCCGTCGATTACCTTACACCCCAGTTATACTGGCCAACAGGTGGGGGGCAAGATTTTGAAACTTTGATCGACTGGTGGGCCGATCAGGTTTTTACCAAAGGCCGTCATTTGTATCCGGGTCATGGAACCTACCGTTTATCCGATAATCCGGCAAAATCAGGTATGGATGAAGAAAATTCCTTGCACGAGTCCAAATATTATTTTGACAACATGGTTTCCGATGATAATTTGTCAAAGCTGGAATCATCAGTCAAAGGAACCGGAGATCCGGTTGCTGCATGGACATTGAGCCAAATCGGACTTCAGGTTGATTTGGTCAGAAATAATCAACCAAAGAATGGATTGGGAAGCGTGTTTTTTAGTGCCAAAGATTTTGACAGGGTAATAGGGTTGGCCGATTATATGGCCGCAAATAAATATACCCACGTTACTTTAATGCCTGAAATGACCTGGAAAACAACCTTCGACCCTGTTGCACCCATCAATCTTATTTCGGTTCCTACGGCCGAAGGTGATGCTTTGTCATGGGAATACACCGGAAGTGAAAAAGATCGTTTTGCAGTCTATCTTTCCACAGAAACCGCCGATTCCAATGAAATAGTAGCCAATGGAAACAACCTGGTTGTGGTTACGCATGAAACTCAGGTGCTATTTTCTTCCCTTGATTTTTCGAATGGCTCACACATTGTGGTCACTGCCGTTTCGCCCATTGGTAAAGAGAGTGCACCAAGTACAGTGTATATAATTGGCGACAATTTACCAAGTGTTGAGATAATGACCCCGGAAAACAATGCCACCGTTGGATTTACCGATTTACTTTCTTGGCAGTCCGGTTCTGAAAATCCCCAGTTTTATGTACAAGTATCAACCAACAGTAACTTTAGCACGCTCAGTTATACTTCTGGCTGGATAACAGCCACCTCGCTTACTGTTCAGGCAATGAATCTGTTGGGTGAGTTGACTTATTACTGGCGTGTGAAGGCAAAAACCGACATCGAGGGTCCTTATTCCACCACACATACCTTTGCAACTGGATTTCCTGAACTCCCTGCCATCGTATCTCCTGAGCATTTGTCGCAGACGAACGCCACGCATCCGAAAGTGCAGTGGAATGCCTCAGCCATAACCACGCAAATCCAGGTTTTAATTTCAGAAGAGAGCAACTTCACCAATTTAGTGGCCGACGAAACCTTTGCCGCACCGCCCGGCGAAGGTATTATTGGAACGGAACTTCAGAAAAATACCTGGTATTACCTTAAAATAAAAGCAAAAAATGGGGCAGGCGAAAGCAGTTTTACCAGTTCCATCAGCTTTAAAACCTCAGCAGGCGATATTCCTACGGTGGTTTTATTGGCTCCCGATGACAATGCCACAGTGGCTTCATTCGACGAGCTGCAATGGCAAACTTCAACTACCGAGGGAACGATTGTTTACCAACTCGATGTAGCTATCGATAATCAGTTTGCCAGCATCCTTTCCTCAAGCGGTTGGATTTCACAAACATCATTGGAGATAGAAAAATTGAATCTGGAAGGTGGCCGCGACTATTATTGGAGGGTGAAGGCTAAAAGTGAATTTGGCGAAGGCGAATATGCCACTTATCGGAAATATACTGCTGGGTACCCTACCCGTCCATCCATTGCTTCACCCACACATTTGTCTGAGAATGTGGATGTCAATCCAATCATAGCATGGAATGTAGATGCCAATACCGATTCTGTTACTATCGAAATATCAGAGAACAGTAATTTTGGCACCCTGTCGGCATCAGGGCAACTGAACGCTGCATTGGGTTCAGGTAAATTGAACCAAAACCTGAAGGGATTTACCTGGTATTATTTAAGGATCAGGGCTCAGAATGAATTTGGGTACAGTATATACAGCAGTAACAAGTATTTTAAAACCGGGCAGGGAACAGGTATTGCATCTCAGGAAGATTCTGATGGTGTTACATTACACCCAAATTGTATTTATCATCAACCTGCGGTGTTGGCAATTGAACTCAAACAAACATCTAATTGTAAGGTAAAAGTTTACAATGTATTGGGTTCCGAGTTAAAACAGTTTTCATTTGAAAGGAATCAGGCCATAGGTACTCTATCCATCGAATTCCATTACGGACAATTCCCTGCTAAAGGGATTTATTTAATCTGCACCCAATTGGGTTCAAAACAATTTGTAAACCGATTGATTGTGAAATAGAACTATAATAAATCATTGTTGGTCGATAAAATTTATTTCGTCCCTATGGGACTTATAATTATAATGTAACTAATTACCTGCCAATATTTAACCCGCAAGGCGGATTGTCCCGGTAGGGACAAAATATTGGTAGAAATAAAAGTTACCCATAGTTTCAGTAAGTCCCGTAGGGACTAGATATATTAATACATTTCGGGTTTTAAAATTATTTTTATCGGTCAGTATTGATAATAAATAATAAACTAAGCGGCTTCCTTGTGTGAGACAAGTGAACCAACTTCTCATCAGACAGCCACTCTTTTTGCGAACAATCCCATCAAAATGCTGTTTCATTGCAAAATTTAAACTGATGGCAAAAAAATGTAAAAAGGATGACTATTCCCCTCCGAAAGAACCCAAATACGAATGCAGCAAATGTCATCGGCAAGCAAAAAATGAGCAAAAGCTTTGCAAACCTGAAAAACTATAGTTATGATTGCTGCCAAATGGAAACTGTGTTAAAATGAAAGCCATGTTGTTTGCCGCCGGATTAGGAACCCGGTTATCCCCATTGACAGAACACAAACCCAAAGCCTTGATTGAAGTGGCTGGTAAAACGCTGCTTCAACGGAATGTTGATTTATTGGCCTCTCAGGGAGTAAATCAAATCATCATCAATGTGCACCATTTTTCTAACCATGTGATTGATTTTGTGAAAAAGCTGCAAACACCTCAGTTGTCCATTCATATTTCCGATGAAACCGATAGGCTGCTCGATACAGGTGGCGGACTAAAAAAAGCAAGCCCTTTTTTTGACGATGGACAACCGTTTGTAATTATGAACACCGATGTTGTGACCAATTTCAACCTGTATTCGATGGTTGAACTGCATCATGAATCGGAAGCCATGGCAACTTTGGCTGTCCGCAACCGTGACTCAGGACGGAATTTTTTATTTAACAACCAGCATCTGTTATGCGGGTGGCAGGATGTGAAGAAAGGAACACAGCGATTGGTTCGTGACGATATTCCTTTGGTACCTTTGGCCTTTAGTGGTATTCAGGTAATCTCCCCAGCTATTTTTAGCTATTTCCCAAAGGAGGCTGTTTTTAGCCTGGTCGATTTATATTTGGATGCGGCCAGACACGAAAAGATAGTGGCTTACATCCACGATGCCGATTTTTGGTTCGATGCGGGAAGCATTGAGAAGATTGCCGTGATCGAAAAATTCTTTGCAAGCAGATCATCAGCAAAATAAGATCATCAAACAAAAAAATGACATTTATTTGTGGGTTTGGCACACCAAAAAGCAATAAACTATTGGATTATCGGGGTTTAGTTATTATTTTTATGCGTTGAATGTTGGATGAAGTTCATTTTGAATTGTTTAAATATACAGGTATGAAAGACATAATCATAAAAGGAGATAAACAAAAGCCTGACTTGGTGTTTTCGGCTGAAACCGGCGAGTTGAAAATCACTGGGCAGTCGTTGCCTGAAAACGCGACCATGCTCTATTCGCCTGTTTTGGAGTGGATTGAGGAATATGCCAAAGAGCCAAAAGCCAAAACAGTTTTATCGCTCAAAATGAAATATTACAATACAGCCTCTTCAAAAATGTTGTTTTCAATCATCAAACGGCTAAACCTTTTATTCAAAGGTGGATTCGATGTGGAAATAGAATGGCATTACCAGCAGGATGACGAAGACATGCTCGATGCCGGCGAGTATTTCCGCGATTTGGTGGATATACCCTTCAAGTTTATCTCGTACTAAAAAATACAATAAAACATTATCAGTAACGGCCCCTTTCACGGGGCTGTTCTGATCATAAGGCAATTCATTACCCAAACTACAATAAAAATTGGATGTGAGATGGAAAACATGGAAATACCCAAAGGTTCCTTAATCAGTTTTATGTCGAACAAGGTAAAGGCTCAGGGAGGGCTTAATCTGGCACAGGGCATCCCTGCTTTTGAACCGCCCGCTGAACTTCTTGATATTCTTAAAAACATAGCAACTGACAACGTGCACCAATATGCTCCCGGCCGAGGCAATCAAATGCTTCTTCAACAATTGTCCCAGCATTATAAACTCGGTGCAGACCATTTCCTGGTGGTGAATGGTGCCACCGAGGCCATCTCGTTGGTTTTTACCTATCTAAAAAGCAAAGAGACGGGACCTTTTACCGTTCTGGCATTCAATCCTGTTTACGAGAGTTATTTGAACTTGTCCGGGATTTTCCAACTTCCGTTTATGGGTGTTGATTTGGAAGCGGATCAAAGCATTGATTTTGAGAAACTGGCAAAAACCCTCCACGACCATTCTGTAAAGCTGGTCATTATTGCCTCACCCGGAAATCCTTTAGGAAAAATCTGGAGCAAAGAAGAGGTAGATAAAATGGTTGAATTGTCCGGGAAAATGGGCTTTTATCTGATTTTTGATGCTGTGTATGCTGAGCTTTATTTCGGGGAACCGCCCTATTATCCTATCGAAAAAGCCCATCTCCGGGTATTTTATATCAATGCCTTTTCAAAACTGCTTTCCGTTACCGGCTGGCGGATTGGCTATTTGATGGCACCCCCCGCGACTATTGATGCGGTTGCTGATATTCATGATTATACAGGCCTTTCAAGCCCTTCGGTTTTGCAACAAGCCATCGCTTTTTATCTCGATAGATACAATTATGGAAAGGAGTACGTGGAACAATTGCGCGACAAACTAAAAGGAAATTACAACCAGATGGTTACTGAACTGACACTGCTGGGATTCAAAATACATCAGGCACAAGGCGGGTATTTTATATGGGCTGAGTTACCCGCATCGCAACCCGATGGTTTTGCCTTTGCTATTGATTTGTATGAAAAACAGAAAGTGGCAGTCATCCCGGGGATTCATTTCAGCAGCGGTGCCGTCAGGTTTATCCGCATCAATATTGCCCGCCATCCTTATGAAATAAGCATGGCCATCAGCCGGATTAAAAAGTTTATAGCAGAAAGTTAAGTCCGTAAGATTCTAATTTTTTCATTGCTTTTACCATAAAGTTACCTCAATAAAAATTCAGCGATTTTCAGCGTGTTTATTAGTGTGGAAACTAAGTGATATTGACTCAAATATGGGATTTAGCAAAAACAGATTAATTGCCAAGCGATTCTTTAACCTCTAGTAGTAGGGCTTTAATGTTTTCGAGTGATTGTATTACCTCAAAATTGTTGATGGTATCCTCGCGGTTTTCTTTCATTTTTTTACGGGCGCCATCCAAGGTTAGGCCACGTTCCTTTACCAGATGGTAGATAATGTAAAAGTTCTCCACATCTTGTTTGGTAAAAAGGCGGTTCCCTTTTTTATTCCGTTTAGGTTTAATAATATCAAACTCTTTTTCCCAAAAACGTATCAGCGAGGTATTTACATCGAACATTGCTGCTACTTCACCAATGGTGTAAAAAAGTTTTTCAATTTTTTGTTCTTTATATGGCATTGCAATTTTGAATTGACCAGCAATGTATTAAATATTTATTTCATTGTCAAGGCATTCTTTCAATTTGTCCGGTTTCGGAAATGGAAAGTTTGGTTTCAGGAAAATCGGTTTCGGTCAGTTGTTTAATTTTTTTTGCTGCCCGGTGTTCAGCATCTCTGAAAGTTCCTGTTTTTCCGGGTTGCCAGCATGAATATATCTGGCCATGTAAAAACACACCCCCAGAACCGATGGTTACTTTTATCATGGGTGCAAGGCCGTTCACGCCTTGGGTGTTGAATGAACCGTATGTACAAAAGTTCCCTAAACTATAAGCAATAAAGCGATCATTATAAAGTTCAACTGCTCTGGAAACATGCGGACCATGTCCAAAAACAACATCGGCTCCGGCATCAACCAGGGCATGGGCAAATTCATACACATTGCCCCGGTTTTCACCATAAAAAGTTTCGGTTTTTCTTGTCACATGCTGGTTCTCAGCACCCTCGGCTCCTCCATGAAAGGTAACAATTACAATCTGGCATTGCTGTGCTAATTCAGACACAATCCGCTGCGCTTCAGAAATATTACGGATGTCAAGGGTACCACTATTCGGGGCAAATGCTGCTACACCATATTTTATGGAGTCTTTAGTAAAAATCGAAACAGGATATTTTACCCAACCTGCATGATAAATCCCCAGGCTATCGAGAATATCTACCGTTGACTGACGGCCTTTGGTCCCAAAATCTCCCGAATGGTTATTGGCTATGGTCAAAACATCGAACCCGGTTTCTTTAAAACAGGGGCCAAAAGATGCGGGCATCCGAAAGGCATAGCAGATGGTGGTATCCTTGCAAAATTTTTCACGCGGGGCATCATCCGAAATACATCCTTCCAGGTTGCCAATGGTTAATGTGGCATCCATTAACAACCGGGATACATCAGCCATTAAAATGCTGCAATCCATATTGGGGGGCAATAAAGCACCTTGTGGGTAAGTACTTCCCAACATTAAATCGCCAACCCCGATGATGGAAATGGGCTCTGTTTTTTGTAGATGTGTTATGGAATCTTCGGTTTGGGCAAAAATAAAACCGGACATCGCAAAAGATGCGAATAACAAAATCAATTTATCCATAAAAAGGAAATTAGTCGAAACTCATGTTCATACGCGACGATACGGAAAGTACCTCTTCGTACTGTTCAGGAGTTAAATCGTTGGAATAATAATTAACAGGATTCTCGGTCTGGTTGTTTTTCCGTACTTCGTAATGAAGGTGAGGAGCCGTGGAACGTCCCGTGCTTCCCACAGTACCAATGAGTTCGCCCCGTTTAATCTTTTGGCCCTCTTTAACCAGGATGCTGTTCAGGTGTGCATATACTGTTTTAAAACCAAAACCATGATCAACGATAATCCGTTTTCCATAGCCGCCGGGAGTATAACCGGCAACAGCTACTTCTCCATTTCCTGTGGCATAAACTTCAGTCCCTGTGGGTGCGGTAAGATCAATTCCCGTGTGCATTTTCTTAGTCCGGTAGATGGGGTGTATCCTGTACCCGTATCCTGAGGCAAATCGGGTTAAGTCTTTATCAGCCAGAGGCGATATCGCTGGAATAGAAGCCCAGAACACCTCTTTTTCTTCGGCCAATGCAACAACCTCTTCGTACGATTTCCATTGGACATCGAGCTGCTTCAGGAGCATATCTATTTTTTTTGATGTCTCAATCACCAGTTGTGACTCATCAAATCCTTCCAGTTCTTTGTAGCGGTTCACACCCCCAAACCCGGCCTCACGGTATGATTCCGGAATGGGTTCAGCACCAAATATCAACCGGTAAATATGATCATCGCGTTCTTTTATCTGGTCCATGGTCAGTTCCATACGCTGCAATTTTTTGTTCAGCAATTCATATTGCGAACGGAGCTGTTTATTTTCCCTTTTTTGCTGAAGTTCACCCGGAGTATCAAAAAATATTGATAAGGCAAGTAAAAATATTGCGGCAATGATACTGATAGCAGCTAATTGCTTTAAAAATTTTACGATTTTTTGTCCTGGAGTTAGGACGATTACCTCGTAGCTTAACCGTTCTGGATCAAATTTATATTTTGATTTCGGCATCTTTTCTGATACTTTTTATTTCAGTGGGTACAAATCTAAGCGAAAAAAACTAATTTTACAACCTTTAAAAAAACAGAACAATCAAAAGACAAACGCATAGGTTTATGAATGCTAGGGAAATACGCCAAAGATTTAAAGATTTTTTTGCCTCGAAACAACATGTAATTGTGGACAGTGCCCCCATGGTAATTAAGGACGATCCTACCTTGATGTTTACCAATGCCGGGATGAACCAATTTAAAGATATATTTTTAGGGAACTCACTGATTAAATACCCACGTATTGCCAATTCGCAAAAATGTTTGCGGGTCTCGGGGAAACACAACGATTTGGAAGAGGTTGGGCATGATACTTACCACCATACCATGTTCGAGATGTTAGGCAACTGGTCGTTTGGCGATTATTTTAAAACCGATGCCATTGACTGGGCCTGGGAGCTTTTGGTGAAGGAGTTTGGGCTCTCTCCCGACAGGCTTTATGCAACAGTATTTGAAGGCAATGCCGAAGATGGTGTCCCTTTGGATAATGAAGCCAAAGATATTTGGAAAAAATACCTGCCCGAGGAACGCATCCTGCACGGAAACAAAAAAGACAATTTTTGGGAGATGGGGAATTCCGGTCCTTGTGGGCCATGCTCCGAAATACATGTCGATCTACGTAATGAATCCGATCGCGCTCAAAAACCGGGTCGCGACTTGGTAAACCGCGATCATCCACAGGTTATTGAAATTTGGAACCTGGTATTTATCCAGTACAACCGCAAAGCCGATGGCAAGTTAGAAACGCTCCCACACAAACATGTGGATACCGGTATGGGTTTTGAGCGGCTTTGTATGGCCATGCAGGGCAAACAATCGAATTACGATACGGATGTTTTTCAACCGATTATAAAGTCTATTGGTGAATTGGCGGGCGTCAGTTATGGTTCGCAACACGAAACCGATGTGGCCATGCGTGTGATAGCCGACCACATCCGTACCATTGCATTTGCCATTACCGACGGGCAGCTCCCATCGAACAACAAAGCCGGATATGTTATCCGGAGGATTTTGCGCCGTGCCGTAAGGTATGGTTTTACCTTCCTGAACCTGAAAGAACCATTCATGTACCGCCTGATACCGGTTTTGATTGAAACCATGGGTGATGCCTATCCTGAATTGCTGGCACAACTTGAAATTATACAAAAAGTAATCCACGAAGAGGAGGCTTCATTTTTACGTACGTTGGCTACCGGTATTAAATTGCTGGATCAAATCATCGAAAAAGCTAAAGCCGATAAAAAAACAAGAGTAAGCGGCAAGGTGGCTTTTGAATTGTATGATACCTACGGGTTCCCGCTCGATTTAACCCAATTGATCCTGAAAGAACACCAATTGGAAGTGGATAAAGAGGAATTTGACCAATACATGAGCCAGCAAAAAGAGCGCTCACGTTCCGATGCTACCATGGATGCCGGAGATTGGGTTGAATTGCGCGAAAATCAGAAAGATGAATTTGTTGGATACGATTGTACCGAAGCTGAGATTTACGTTACCAAATACCGGAAAGTAGCGGCCAAAGGAAAAGAACTGTATCAGTTGGTATTTAATGTCACACCGTTCTATGCCGAGTCGGGCGGGCAAGTTGGGGATACCGGGTACATTGAATCTGCCGGAAAGAAATATTCCATTTTAGATGTTAAAAAGGAGCACAACCAGATTATTCATTTGGCGCAGCAATTGCCACTACCTGTTGATGCAGCGTTTAAAGCAGTGGTGAACCGTCCGGACCGGTTGGCCACCCAAAGTAACCACTCAGCCACCCACTTGATGCACCATGCGTTGCGCCAGGTGCTGGGCAAGCATGTAGAGCAAAAAGGTTCGTTGGTTACACCCGAATACCTTCGGTTCGATTTTAGCCATTTTCAGAAGATGACTGCCGAAGAAATTGCTGAGGTGGAAAGGTTGGTCAATGTTAACATCAGGGAAAACATTGTTTTGGACGAAAAACGCCATCTGCCTATTGGTAAAGCCCGCGAAATGGGAGCTATGGCCTTGTTTGGCGAAAAATATGGCGATACCGTGCGCGTGATCCAATTTGGGGAATCGGTGGAACTTTGTGGGGGAACCCATGTGAGTGCTACCGGACAAATCGGGTTGTTTAAAATTACCTCCGAAAGCTCCATTGCAGCAGGAATCCGGCGTATTGAGGCTGTTACCGCTTACGAAGCTGAGAAATATATCAACAGCAGGTTGGAAACCCTCCAGAAAATATCGGATTTGGTACGGAGCAACAAAGATTTGGTTGCCGATATTGAGAAACTGATAAGTGATAATCAGGAACTTAACAAGCAGGTGGAAAAATTTGCCAAGGAAACAGCCAAACAAGTGAAAAACAGATTGAAAGATTCTATTAATAATGTCAACGGCATCAATACCCTTTTTGCCACCATTCAAGTGGGGTCTGCTGCCGATTTAAAAGATATTGCCTACCAATTGAAAGGTGAAATCGAAAACCTTTACCTTGTTTTAGGTGCCGAGTTCGATGGAAAAGCCAATCTGGCTGTAATGATCTCCGACAATCTGGTTACTAAAAAGGGACTGCATGCCGGGAATATCATCCGTGAAATTTCGAAAGAAATTCAAGGCGGGGGCGGAGGCCAGTCTTTCTTTGCCACAGCCGGTGGTAAAAAACCGGCAGGATTGGCAGCCGCACTTGAAAAGGCTAAAAGTTTTGTAGGTTAAATTATTGAGTTATATGATCATGTTGTGTGTGATTTTACAAAAGGCAGCCAAATAATAACGATAATATTATGATAAAAAGAGAAATTCAATTATCTCAAGAGTTTAAAGTTCAAGCAGCAAAAGCAATCTTAGCCATAAGCTTTTTTGTAATAACTTATTTGATAATTCTGATTTTAGCTATTATACTAACCGGTTTATGCATTGCGGGCGGCATTTCACTAATTGCAATTAAACCAATGTTTGCAACAATTGCATTAGGAATAGGTTTGGCTAGTTTGGGTGTATTGATTTTAATTTTCTTACTAAAATTTATTTTTAAGTCGCACAAATTAGACCGTTCACATTTAATTGAAATAAGAGAAGAACAAGAACCTGAATTATTTAAAATGATAAGGGAGATAGTGCATCAAGTTGGGACAAACTTTCCTAAAAAAATCTATTTATCATCTGACGTTAATGCATCTGTATTCTATGACTCTAGTTTTTGGAGTATGTTTTTACCTGTGAAAAAGAATTTGCTAATAGGATTAGGTCTAGTGAACACGGTGACAAAGGAAGAATTAAAAGCAATATTGTCACATGAATTTGGTCATTTCTCTCAAAGATCAATGAAAGTTGGAAGTTATGTATATAATGTAAACCAGGTAATTTTCAATATGCTGTTTGAGAATGAATCTTATGAAAGTCTTGTTCAAAAATGGGCAAGTGCCAGTGGATATTTTTCAATTTTTGTTGTAATTGCTGTAAAAATAAATGAAGGTATTCAGTGGATTTTGAGAAAGTTATACATTATAGTAAATAAAAATTATCTAAGACTTTCTCGAGAAATGGAATTCCATGCAGATGAAATTGCAGCCAGCGTAACAGGCTACGAACCTTTGAAAAAATCATTATTGAGAATGACACTGGCTGATAATTCCTTTAATAATGTTTTAAATTTTTACAACAATAAAATTTCTGAAAATATCAAAAGTGATAATTTATATTGCGACCAATCAGCAGTAATAAATTTTCTAGCTGAAGTAAATAGTCTTGCTATAACAAATGATCTTCCAGATATTTCTCTAGAGGAACAAAGTAAATACAACAAATCGAAATTAGTCATTAAAGACCAATGGGCTTCTCATCCAACAACAGATGAAAGGATAAATAGACTAGAAAAAACAGGCTTTTCAACAGAATATAGTTCAGATTCTTTAGCGAATATTATATTTTCAGATATTTCCAAATTACAAAATCAAATTACGGACAAACTTTTTGAAGCTATAAGTTATAAAGGAGAAACAAAAGTAATTGCATCCGATAAATTTCTGGAAGAATACAAAAAAGAAACCATATCTAATTCTTTTTCCAAAATTTACAATGGATATTATGATAGTAAAAACCCGATAATTTTTGATTTAACACTTAGCAGGCCATTTGATGATATAATCACTTTTAACGAATTATTCTCTGATGAAAAAGTTGATTTGGTTTATTCTGCTATAGCATTACAGAATGATATTCAAACGCTAAATAATATTTCAAGCAACATATTGAGCGTAAAAACTTTTGATTACGAAGGTGTCAGGTTTAAACAAAAAGATGCTAACAAACTAATCGAAAAACTAAAACCAGAATTGGAAAGACTTAATGAACGAATTAAATTAAATGATTACGAAATATATGAATTCTTTAAAAAAGAAGAAAGACATCAAAACAAACGAAAAGAATTAGAACAACTTTATAACGAGTTTTTTGAGTTTGACAAGATATTCGATTCAAGATACGAGATTTATACTAAACTTTTAAACGAATTACAATTTACAAGTGTAACAACTCCATTTGATCAAATAAAATCCAAATTCAAGAAAATTATACCTATTGAAGAAAGTCTTAAACAAGAAATAAGACAAATATTATCTGACAAAGTTTATTCAAATGAAATTTCGCCAGACATAGAAGAAAACCTAAAGTTATATACTTCGAAAACATTGGAATATTTTGGAGTGACTATATACAATGAAGTAAACCTTAATATACTATATACAGCAATGCATAACTTTGCATACTTATTATCAAGAAAGTACTTTTTAATAAAAAAGAAAATATTGACTTATCAAGAAGAACTAATAAAAAACCACATACAACACACAATATAAAACAGTTAGGGTTCATCGGTTTGCGGGGCTTTGGTTCTCGCGTCAGCGTTTTCCTCGGTGGATAGTGATGCGCTCCGAAAACCCAATCGTTTCATATTGTCATCCGTTGAAGGTAATTTCAAGGCCTTCATTTTTTTTTCTCATCCACATTCTCTATTTTTATTTTCTGTAAAATAGAATACTATGAGCGCAAATATTTTTGATGTAGTTGTCATTGGCTTGCTGGTTTGGGGTGCCTTCCGTGGTTTTAATAAGGGGATAATAGCCTCTGCGGCATCTTTGGCTGCGTTGCTGCTAGGAGTTTGGGGAGCCATCAAGTTTTCTGGACTTGTGGCAGGATTTTTAAGCCGTTGGATTCACACCGATGAACGGGCAACCAATATTATTGCGTTTGCAGTAGTATTTATTATTATTGTAATTGCCATTCATTTAATTGCCAAAGCACTGGAAAGTTTAACCGAAGCCGTTGCCATGGGTATGGTAAATAAGGTATTCGGTTCCGCCTTCGGGGTGTTGAAATCTGCATTTATCATCAGCGTGTTGATAGTTATTGTCCATGCCATAAAACCGGAAACCATGTCGCCCGGGTTTAAACAGAAAAGCCTATTTTATAAACCCATGGCTTCATTTGCCCCAACCATTTTCCACTATCTTAAATTTGAAGATTTAAAGAAAAAAGCAGAGGAAAAGGTTAACGGTAACACTCTTTGAGGTTTTGGGTTTCCATACACCGGTTTTAATTTCGGTTCCCTGCTTTTTACTTTCCCGTTAAAAACCAGACAATGATTCATGATAACCGGATTTTTCCTGAAAATTGTTTTGGTCAGGTAGAACCCTGATAAAGTGGCAAATAAACCTAAAATGGAACCCACGAAAACATCGACAAAAAAATGCTGTAACAAATAAACCCGGCTGATTCCTATTAATACAGCCACCCCAAGAAATAACAGATTCCAGTATTTGTTTTTAATTGTAATTGCAGCAAACAAGGCTAATGAAAATGCAGTAATGGTATGCCCACTCGGGAAGGTATTTGTTGAATGGTAATGAAACCCGGGTATTAAATGCTCAAAGGCTTCTGTCCCCAAAAAATACATGGGCCGGGGCAATCCGTGAAAAAGGAGTTGTTTGAAAGCAAAAGTTAAAATCCCGGTGAGTATAAAAATGACGATTGCTGTAATGGCATAATAGTACCGGGTGAAAAGAGTAATAACTATAGGAATTACAAAAATGCCACCTAACCCAAGGTTTGTAATAAACTGAGCAATAGCATCCAAAGTTGGTGTGGCCTGTTGATTTAGTAAGATAACCTCGTTTCCGTAAGGGATATAAACAAGCACCCCTAAACCGGCAACTAAAAAGAGCAGATACCCAAAATAAAAGTTTTTTAAATGAGGTGCTGAAAGAAGATGTTTCATATTGTTGTTATTTGAAGCTAAAATAACTTTGGTGTATTACCTGAAAATCAAAACAATATTAACAGGGTATTTTTTTAGTTTATGTAGCGGTGATGGCCATTAATTATAGGTTAAAAATTTGTTACCCATATTTGTTACAAAAAGCTTTAGGCGGCTTTTTCACTATGCAGGTGTTATAATCTGGTAGTGAAAATACCTACAAACACCTATTGTGGACACTGGTTTAATTGATGATCTTTGCTTGGGTCAAAGGATTCGAAGAATAGGGTTATTTTTTCAATTAATTATCAGATGTTTATCAATACCAACGCATTAGAAAAACCAAAAAAAATTAAGGTTACCCGCGACAGGCCGGTAAAAAGTCTGGCAAAGGCGATTTCGTGGAGAATTGTTGGATCACTTGATACCTTTTTACTATCGTATTTGTTAATCCGTTTTATTCAGCCTGAAGTACAACACACCGCTGTCAAAACGGCGGGTTCTATTGCTAGTGTTGAAGTAATTACCAAAATATTGTTATATTATTTGCATGAAAGGGCTTGGAATCACATCCGTTGGGGAAGAATGTTGGTGGTTATACGCCGGAATACCCGTTGGCCACGGCGTTCTGTCGAAAAAAAAATAAATTTAAAAAGAGCCTAATATGTTGCAAACTAAGATCGATCGATTTAACGATAAAGTCCAAAGTCTCGATACCCTCGGGGCTTTACGTTTTTTAGCCAATGAGGCTAACGGAAAAATAGTATTTACCACAAGCTTCGGTTACGAAGATCAGGTAATTACCGACCTTATTTTCCGAAACAATCTTCCGTTTGAAGTCGTTACCCTCGATACCGGAAGGCTTTTTAAAGAAACATACAAAGTATATAGTCAAACACTGGATACATATAAGAAACCGATCAAAGTATATTTTCCTCAAGCCACTTCGGTGGAGGAGATGATGACCGCCAAAGGGCCTTTTAGTTTTTATGATTCAACAGCTAACCGACAAGAATGCTGCCACATCCGTAAGGTGGAACCTTTGAACAGAGCCCTGCAAGGTGTGGGGTTTTGGATAACCGGAATTCGCGCCGAGCAATCACCCAACCGACAAGGGATGACCTACTTTGAGTTGGATAGCCATCGGCAAATCATCAAATTCAACCCTTTGCTACATTGGACATTGGAACAGGTAATTCAGTACATTAAAGACAACCATGTTCCTTATAATGTGTTGCATGATAAAGGTTTTGTCAGTATTGGCTGCGAACCTTGTACACGTGCCATTCAACCGGGTGAGGATTTTAGGGCTGGCCGCTGGTGGTGGGAAAATAACTCGAAAAAAGAGTGCGGGTTGCATAGTAAATAGTTGGTAGTTCGTGGTTGGCAGCTCATAGCTCGTAGATTAAGAAGATTCGAAATAGTAGGTTTTTTTAAAACTTAAATTTGAAAAATTAAAACAATGATAAAAACAATTAACCGTAACCATTTACGCGAACTTGAAAGCGAAGCCATTTTTGTGATGCGCGAAATTGCCGCACAATTTGAAAAACCTGTGCTTTTATTTTCAGGGGGGAAAGATTCCATTGTGCTGGTACATCTGGCGGTAAAAGCGTTTCATCCGGCCCGCATACCTTTCCCATTGCTGCATATCGATACTGGTCACAATTTTCAAGAAACATTGGATTACCGCGATGAACTGGTGGAAAAAACGGGTGCAACACTCTATGTAGGTAGTGTTCAGGAATCTATCAATAAAGGCCGGGCTACAGAGGAAATTGGGGTGGGCGCCAGCCGGAATAAACTCCAGACCGTAACCTTGTTAGATACTCTGGAGGAATTAAAAGCCGATGCAGCCATTGGTGGTGGCCGACGTGATGAAGAAAAAGCCCGTGCCAAGGAACGCTTCTTCTCGCACCGCGATGTGTTTGGTCAGTGGGACCCGAAAAACCAGCGCCCCGAACTCTGGAATCTTTTTAATGGCAAAAAAAATGTGGGTGAGCATTTCAGGGTGTTCCCTATCAGTAACTGGACCGAGATGGACGTTTGGCAATACATCCTGATGGAAAATATTCCCATGCCCAGCTTGTATTATACCCATAAACGGCGTGTATTCCAGCGCGACGGGGTATGGTTGGCCGAAGCGCCTTTTATGGAACTGAAAGAGGGCGAACAGATTGTTGAGTTAGATGTGCGTTGCCGTACCATTGGTGATATTTCGTGCACCGGATTGACCTTGTCGAGTGCCGATAACCTGGAAGATATTGTTAAAGAGGTGGCTGCATCGCGGGTAACCGAACGCGGCGGACGTGCCGACGACAAACGTTCTGAAGCCGCCATGGAAGATCGAAAGAAAGAGGGGTATTTTTAATTCGAAAATGTGTCAATTTGTTAATGTGCTCATGAAAACAAATTAAAGATTTGATGGATGCAAAACCAAATTTAATAGTTGATTTGACTTTTGAATTTTCTCTTCGAGTAATTTCATTTACCGAAATACTTGAGGGGATGAAAAAGTTTGTAATTGCAAATCAACTTTTAAAATCAGGAACATCAATTGGAGCAAATGTTTGGGAAGCACAAAATGCTGAAAGTAAGGACGATTTTATTCATAAAATGAAAATTGCAGCCAAAGAAGCTGACGAAACAGATATTGGTTGTTGTTGTGCCTAAAATCGGAGAATTATCCTTCACCTGAAGAATTAATGGATAAATTAAATCATATTCAAAAAACCTTGAACAAAATAATAAGTTCTTCAAAAAAATAATAAAAACATTAATGTGTTCTATTTTCAAATGAGCACATTAGCAAATGAACAAATGAGTATTATGGATAGCAAAGCATATTTAGATATGAGCCTTTTGAGGTTCACCACTGCCGGAAGCGTGGACGACGGAAAAAGTACCCTGATTGGCCGTTTGTTGTACGACAGTAAATCGATTTTCGAAGATCAGTTGTCGGCTATTGAGGAAACCAGCAAACGCAAAGGGCAGGAAGAGGTTGACCTGTCGCTCTTAACCGATGGGTTAAGGGCTGAGCGCGAACAGGGAATAACCATTGATGTTGCTTACCGATATTTTGCAACCCCCAAGCGTAAATTCATTATTGCCGATACCCCGGGACACATTCAATATACCCGGAACATGGTAACTGGTGCATCAACCGCCAATTTGGCTATTATTTTGGTCGATGCACGGAATGGAGTGCTCGAACAGACCCTGCGCCATACGTATATTGCGCATTTATTGAATATTCCGCATGTAGTATTTTGCATCAACAAAATGGATTTGATGGGATATAGCCAGGAAACCTATGAAACGATCAAAAAAGAGCTGGAGCAATTGGTGGTAAAACTCCAGTTGCGCGATGCCCGTTTTATTCCCATTTCGGCCAAATATGGAGATAATGTAGTTGACCGCTCCGAACACATGGACTGGTACCAGGGAACAACATTGCTGCACCTTTTGGAAACCATTGAAATTAACCAGGATTTGAATATGGCCGATGGCCGTTTCCCGGTTCAATACGTGATCCGTCCGCAGCAGAAGGACCACCACGATTACCGGGGGTATGCCGGACGGATTGCCAGTGGCGTTTTTAAACCCGGCGATAAAGTAAAAGTGCTCCCATGGGAACTTGCATCGGAAATAAAAGCCATCGACTTTTATGGCGAGGAGTTGGACGAAGCACTTCCTTCGCAGTCGGTAACTGTCCGTTTAACCAATGAGATTGAACTGAGCCGTGGTGGAATGATTGTGCACCAAGGGAATGAGCCAACCATTAGCAATACTTTTTCAGCAGATGTTTGCTGGTTTAACGAAAAATCCCTGGATTTATCGAAAAAATACATCCTGAGGCATACCACTAATGAGCTCAAATGTGTGATTAAAGGCATCAACTTTAAAACCAACATAAATACCTACGAAAAAGATTTGGACGATAAACAGATTAAAATGAACGATATTGCAAACCTATCGTTAATGACAGCCAAACCTATTTTTTACGACTCGTACCGTAAGAACCGTACCACTGGAAGTATTATCCTGGTTGATGAAGGTACCAACGAAACAGTAGCCGCCGGGATGATTAACTAACGGGATTAAAATTTAGTGAGTTATTTGATAACCGGAAAAAACTAGAGTGTGTTTCAAAAGGGGGCCCATTAAATTTAAAACTTGCACATTGAAAGTTTAAGGTTAAAATAGAACGCTGATAACACAGATTTTTATTGATTCACGCGGATAAAATCAGCAGAAATCAGTTTCATCTGCGTCATCTGCGTTTTCATGGCTTCCAATTTTTTAGTAATTCAAATTCTTAGTTGATTTTTAAGACCACCTCTTTTCATACCAAAAACCAAATAGGCGAAAAGTTTTTTAATTGCAAGTTTGTTGCTACTTTTGCACCGTATTATTTTGAAAAACAGTAAATATTGAAATTCAGCGAATTTAAGCTCCACCAACAAGTATTTGAAGGAGTAGAAGCCATGGGCTTCGAAGAACCATCTCCGGTTCAGGAAAAGGTGATTCCTATTGCATTGGAAGGGAAAGATTTTATTGCCTGTGCGCAAACAGGGACCGGCAAAACAGCTGCCTATTTGTTGCCACTGATGCATCACCTTATTAACAGGCGATCGAATAAAATCAAAGGATTGATATTAGCCCCCACCCGGGAATTAGTTATGCAGATTGATCAACAGTTTCAGGGTTTTGCTTATTTCACAGGTTTAGAGTCTATCGCCATTTATGGAGGTTCCGATTCTTCCATTTGGGATCAGCAGCGGGTAGCTATCGAACGGGGATGCAACATGTTGATAGCCTCCCCCGGAAGGTTGCTATCACACTTGAACCTTGGTTATGTCGATTTATCGGAGCTTGAATATTTAATCTTAGACGAAGCCGACAAGATGCTCGATATGGGTTTTGTGGACGACATCAATAAAATTGTGACTTATTTGCCATCGAAGCGTCAAACCATGATGTTTTCGGCCACCATGCCATCAAAAATAAGGGTTCTGGCCAATTTCCTTTTAAAAAATCCTGTAGAGATCAACATTGCTGTATCAAAACCCGCCGAAGGAGTTTTGCAGGCAGCCTATATGACATTTGACAATCAAAAGAATAGGCTCATCAGCCATCTGTTGGCAAATAAAGAACTGGACAGTGTCATTATTTTTTCATCAACAAAGATTAAAGTAAAACAACTTCATGCCGAATTGGTAAAAGCCGGTTTTGCTGCCAAAGCCATCCATTCCGATTTGGAACAGGCCGAAAGGGAAGTAGTGATGCGCGATTTCCGCAACCGCAAATTCCCTATCCTGGTGGCTACCGATATTGTTTCGCGCGGCATTGATGTGGACAACATTGGCCTGGTGATTAATTACGATGTGCCTCACGATGCCGAGGATTATGTACACCGCATTGGCCGTACAGCACGGGCCAGTTCAACAGGTGTTGGGCTAACGTTTATAAACGAGGTGGATATTCCCCGGTTTGCGCGCATCGAAAAACTGATTGAAACCACCATCTTTAAAATCCCAAATCCGCCCGAAATTGGCGAAGGTCCAAGCTATGATATTCATTTGATGCGCAAAAACAACCGCAACCACTCGCACCAAAAGAAGGGGAAATTCAACAACCGGAGGCGGCAGCCGAGGGTACAGTAGAGGAACGCTGACCAGGTCGGACGTCCATTTCATTGAAATTTTATTTGAATAGTGGCTTTCCCATAAGAATTTCTTAATTTAGTGCTTTGTTAAACTAGCAAACAGAAAATAACTGTAGTAACAAGCAACAATTATGTCAAAAATCTATTATCCTATTTTATTTCTTAGTGTAACATTGCTGTTGGTGCAATGCAAACGGGAACCGTTACAAATCCATCCGCAAATCAGCCATTTGACAGACTTTGAAAGCCACGATGGTTCCATACATTTGAACATCTCGGGCGGAAAAGCACCGTATCAAATCCAGTGGGCTATGCAATCGGTCGATTCGGTACTGGATGGTTTAGAGGCCGGGAAATATATGGTTACCGTTACCGATGCCCGTGGACGTCAGTTGGCTGATACTATTATTGTGAATCAACCCCCTTGGTATATTTGCCTCGATATGGAAGGAAACAGTTACAAGACAGTTAAAGTTGGGAACCAAATCTGGATGGCCGAGAACCTCAGGGTGATACGGACTGCCAAAGGTGATTCGGTACAGAACCGGGTGTACAACGACAGTTTGTCCAATGCCGGGACTTACGGACGGCTCTATACCTGGAACGCGGCCATGAACGATTCTATCGCGGAAGGTTCACAGGGTATTTGCCCCGATGGCTGGCACATTCCTACCGATAAAGAATGGGAAACACTGATAGACAGTATTGAAAACCAGGCTGAGGCCTTACCCGATTTCAATAAAGCATTGTCGCTTTCGTTTGCCGGATTTTACAACAACAGTTATCAGGGCATCAATAATTCGGCAAGTTACTGGAGTTCGACCCAGGCCCACGACAACGCGTGGAAACGGTATTTCCATGTAAATCTGTCGAAAGCTTTCCGGTATCATGAACGGAAAACCAATGCCATTTCGGTACGTTGCGTAAAAGATGCAGTTGTGGAATAACGTAAAAATTTAAGGTTATGGGAGGTAAATTGACCCTAAAAGAACGGTTTGTTTTACTTGCCTTAGATGATGCACAAGGTTACATCATTCATCACAATACAGCCTATTGGATTGGTCTGGCAGGTGCTGTTTTGTTCGAGATGCTCGAAAAAGGGCTGGTGATGTTCGACGACCATTGTATCAATTATTTAACACCCATTGCCGATGACCCATGCCATGTAAGGGTTTTGAGCCTTCTTAAAAAACACAGCCAACCGCCACGGGTAGAACGGGTTCTGGAAGAAATGTGGGATTCTATTGAAGACACGCAACAAGAGATCATCAATGGGCTGGTGAATCAAGGCATTTTAAAAGAAGTTAAAAAATCACTCTTATGGGTTATCCCGATCAAAAGATACCCCACGGTAAATAAAATTCCCGAATTGCGGTTGCGCAAATACCTGATGGTACTGGCTCAGGAAGATCGGGTTCCCGATGAGGAAAGTTTTTTGTTGTTCCGGTTGGTGTATCAATGTGGTTTGGTAGCCGAGGTTTTTGGGAAAAAGAATCAAAAAGTAATCTCAGAATATATTGAAGAATTAAAAGAGGTGAACGATGCTTCCGGGAAGATTTCTGAACCGGTAAAGAACATCGAGACGGCCCTTCTAACGGCCATCCGGAACCTCAATCTCCAAATGGTTCTGTCAGGGGGATGAACTATTAGAATGCGATTGAAATGAACCCCTTGATCCTTAAAGCAGGTTCCGCTTTTAGAAAAATGAAGGATCAGTATAGCGATACCGTCAATGGATTATCAATGATTTAAAAAAAAACGCAAATTGAGATTGCGGCCTCTAGGGAGGCACCAAACTGTCCCGATTTTTCAAAAAGAGCATGGGGTTTTTGTTACCGGTGAGCACGAGAATTAAAGAGACTTTAAAATCAGAGGTTTCATTTTTCAAAAAATGTGTTACTTTTGCAGCCACATTGGCCCCATAGTTCAATGGATAGAATTTCAGATTCCGGTTCTGAAGATTTGGGTTCGAATCCCGATGGGGTCACAGAGCCTCCTAATCTATAGGAGGTTTTTTTATTTTCCATAAAACCATTTTGTGTCCAGGAATGAGGGGGATATAAAAAAACTAACCTCCTGGGAGGGGAGGTAGGAGGTTAGAAAATAGGGTGTTTCTCAAAAGGGTATTTTCATGGGCTAATTTAAGTGGATCATATATTTTTTAAATTAGCATCATAAAATTTGATGATGCTAAAGTAATCATTCCCTACTTTTTGATCTTTGGAAATGTACATTTGGTATAAAGAAATTGGCAACCGGGCGGTTTGGTTTAATAAGCGGTAAATAAAATACGGGTAAATCCATCGCGTTACATCTTTTATTGGCAAGGATTCATTCAAGCTTGCCTTGACTACGGCTCAAATTTATTTTTACCGATCTGTAACAAAAGCTATATTTTTGATACTATTCAATTGATGGTAAAACTGGTATTTTTTGAATAAACAACACTTACAATGAAACTATTTTTTCTCTTCCTTATGCTTGGATGCCTTTACTTTCCTTTGCATGCCCAAACAAACAAAAAGAAGATTGAAACCCTTAAAATTGAATCGCCGGTAAAAATGGATGGAAAAGTGGATGAACCCATCTGGAATAAGGTGCCTGCAACTGATAATTTTATTCAATATGAACCAATTAATGGGCAACCCTCCAATTACAGGACAGAGGTGAAATTTCTTTACAGCGATTACGCGTTGTATGTGGGTGCTCTGCTATACGATAACTCCCCCGATAGCATTATGAAGCAAATGAGTTTACGCGATGAAATTGGACAATCCGATTTTTTTGGGATTTCCATCGATCCGTTTAACGATGGACAAAGTTCGTACACCTTTATTGTAACCCCTGAGAATATACAGTTTGATGCCCGCGAGACTGCCATTGAGGATGCTAACTGGGATGCTGTCTGGATTTCGGAGGTGACCTGTTTTGAACAAGGCTGGATGGTTGAAATGGAGATACCCTATTCCGCGCTGCGTTTTCCGCAAAAGGAGGAACATACCTGGGGGCTTAACATTGTGCGGAATGTACAGCATTCGCGCGAGAAATCGTTCTGGAATTTTGTAGATGCTAAAATCAACGGCTATGTGAAGCAATCGGGCGAATTGTGCGGAATCAAACAAATTGATGCCCCCATCCGACTTTCGCTCATGCCTTATGTATCGGGCTATCTGTTTAAAAACTCAAACAGCAGTCAATTTGATTACTCCCTAAAAGGCGGCCTCGATGTAAAATATGGCATCAACGAAAGTTATACCCTGGACATGATGCTGATTCCCGATTTTGGGCAGGTGGAATCGGATGATAAAATTTACAATATCTCTGCCTTTGAGACTTTTTATGAAGAAAAACGGCCTTTCTTTACCGAGGGAACAGAACTCTTTGAGAAAGGAGAAATTTTTTATTCAAGAAGAATCGGTTCGGTGAAAGACTATTACCGGGATAAGGACTATGACCTCCAAGCCAATGAAGAGATTGATTATAACCCGACCGAAGCACCATTAATTAACGTGACCAAAATCACCGGTAAAGGGAAAAATGGCCTGGGAGTTGGCATCTTAAATGGGATGGCGGGTCCGGCACGTGCGATAATAAAAGATACACTGACAGGAAAAACCCGTTCGGTACAGACCCAGCCCTTTACCAATTACAATGTACTGGTTTTTGATCAATCGCTGAAAAACAATTCAAACATAAGCCTGAGCAATACCAACTACCTGCAACCCAATTCCAATTATGTAAGCAATGTTACATCGGCCCAAATGCGGTTTGAAACTAAAAATGGGAAATATGCTTTTGAAGGTGTGGGTGGCATAAGTTATTTGGATGGGTTGGATAAAGAACACGTGTCGGCTGGGGCCTACGATATGAATGTTCAGAAGATTGCCGGAAATTTCAAGTTTGAGCTTTCCAATTCACTTGCAGCCAAATCGTTCGACGATAACGACTTGGGTTACATTGAAAAGACCGATGAGATGGAAACATCGCTGGAGCTGGATTATAACTTTTATCAGCCGATTGGATACATGCTCAAGTGCTATAATGCCCTGGAATTTACAAAGACCCTATTGTTTTCGGAACGGGCAAAAATCGGGAATTCTATTGAATACAATGGATTTACAACTTTCAGGAATTACCTGAGCTTAAATCTGGAAGCCCAATGGGTGATTGGGAACTACAATGATTATTATGAAGCCCGGACCGACAACCGGTTGTTTGTAAGGCCTGGGATTTTTGTAGCCGGTTTCTATTTATCGCCCGATTACCGTAAAAAATTTGTGTTGGATGTGAAAGGGGGTTTTTGGCATGCAAATTCAGAAAATATCAAAGGTTACTGGGTTGGGCTGCTTCCCATCATCCGGTTTAACGACCGGTTTAATTTAAGAGGTGGCATCACGCTAAATCACGATATTAATGATGAAGGATTTGTAGATAAGACCGAAAACAGTGATACCATTTACATGGCACAACGGAATGTAAGGAATTTGATAAATTCGTTTACGGTCAACTATATTTTCAACAGTAAAATGGCCCTTTCCATGCGTGTACGGCATTATTGGTTACTCATCAATTACAATGAATTTTATACCCTCGCCAACAATGGCAGCCTGGTGGATGAACCTAATTTCCATGCGGATGATTTGAGCCGCAATTATTTCAACATCGATTTAACTTATATCTGGAGGTTTGCCCCGGGCAGTGAGCTATCGCTGGTTTATAAAAATTCGATTGAAAATGAAAGCAACAACCCGGTTTTCAATTATCGGGAAAACTTATCCGATTTGTGGGGATTTGAAAAACAGAACAGCCTTTCGCTCCGGGTGGTCTATTACCTCGATTATTTGAAACTAAAACGACGGAACCGGGTTTAATGAGCTACTATTTTCTGTGGTAGATGTTCATCTTAATGGCCGATTCATCGGTTTTTTCGCTAACAGTTAAATATAAATTTTTTTGAACCGAGAAACAGGCTGCTTCACCATGATTTTCCTTTATATATGGTAGCCTGACCGGCTCCAGGGTGAGCAAAGTTTCAATAGGTTCTTTATCTGAACGTTCCCAGAAGTAAATATTCTCATACGTTTTAAGCATCAAAAACTTGCCATCGAAACTAATATTGGCGGCGGTGACCATTTGGTTTGGCAGGGCAATCTCACCTACCGATTGTAACATATTAAAACCATTGGCTGTAAGCGGGAGGCTCAACCGATAAACCTGAGTTTTAAAAGAATTTTTTGAAAAGAAATAAAAATCCGAGAATAGGGGGTCAAAACAAAAGGCCTCACAATCCTCCTTGATTGGTATTCCTGCATCATCGGCCGGGTATTTTATCATATAATTATTGATTCCGGAAACTGTAACAGACGCATTTGATTGGGTTTTTTTATCGCTCAACGAAATAATTTTAACATACTCCCTGCTTTTATTATTATCGCCTACATCACCCAAAAAGATCAAAGTATCCTCTTCAATCACCGCCAACGAAACATCCTCCAAATCGGTGATTTCAAAGCCCTGAAGAAAGTAATTTGCCTTACACACTCCCAATGTATCGTAAAGCATCAACCGGGGAATATTTCCTTTATCTTCGTGTAACCAATATTGGCCATCATTTGCCAATGAAGGAGCAATCCCTGAAATTTCATCGGGTTCCGGAACCATTATTGATTCTGTAGGAATGGGGTTCCAGTTAAACGAATCGCAATAAATTCCGGAATGAACAATCCGAACGCTAAAAAAGGGTTTGGATCCGTTTTCACCCTCTCTTGAGCATGATAAAAGAAGTATCACTAACGCCGGGAGAATTGATGATTTTATAAGGTTCCGCTTAAAATAATTCATAGGCTCCAACAATTCTAAATTCTCATTGTCCGGATTCTTAAAAACAGGACTTCTCAAACTGATGAAGTCCTGTTTTTTCCATGATAGGAATTTGTTTTCCAGAGTTTGTTTATGAATCTTTCATGAATTTATTATTTCACGGCAATTCCCGTCACTATCACTGCATCATCTATCGATATTTTAACCAAGTAATTAGCTTTGTCAAGATGGCCTACCTCAATTTTCTCCTCCACAAAAGTTTTTTGGGTCACTGGAGAATGATATATTAATTTGCCTGACAAATCATACAATTCTACCGAAACATCTTGAAATCCTGAATTGACAATGATAATGGTTATTTTGTCAGATGCCGGGTTTGGATACACTTGAATCCGTTCTTTCCATTCTTCGGGGATGCTGTTTGGATCCACAACGATTAAGTTTTCTTTGGTAATGGAATTACTTCCGGTCGGATTTGTCACCTGCAATGTTACCGAATAGGTTCCTTTGGTATAGGTGTTCACTGGGTTCTGCAAGGTACTTGTATTTCCATCGCCAAAATTCCAGTTCCAACTTTGGGCATATTCCGATGAGTCTGTGAAGGTAACCACCAATGGATCGATTCCAGAAGTTGGTTCCGCCAAAAATTTAGCCATCGGTGCCGGCCAAAGGGCTTCAATATAATTTGCTTTGGTTTCGGTATCGGTAAAGTCGCTGTTCGAAGCAGTGAGCGAAACCGTAAAATTACCTGCGGTTTGATAGCTGTGAACCGGGTTTTCATCGGTACTGGTTTCGCCATCGCCAAAATCCCAAGTATAACTGGTTGCGTTGCCCGATGTATTGGTAAAACTCACATCAAAAGGAAAAGTCCCCGTTGTTGGGGCTGCACTAAACCCAGCAGTAACTTCGGGAAGGGTTGCTTTTATGTAACCTGTTTTAGTTTCGGTATCGCTATTCATCGGGTTCGACGCTGTTAACACAACCGTATAGTTTCCAGGTTGCGTAAAGGTGTGTACGGGGTTTGTTTCGGTACTGGTACTTTCATCGCCAAAATCCCAACTGTAACTGATTGCATTTTGCGAAGTATTGCTAAAGGTAACATCCAAAGGTGCCACTCCGGTTACCGGTACTGCACTAAAGGCGGCAACGGATTGTCCGTAAACGGTGGCTTTGGCATGATTTGAAGTATCCGATTCGTTCAACTGATTGTCATACAGTGCTGAGATGTAATATTCATAGGTATTTGGCGTTAAACCGGCATCGGTATAGGTTTCCAGCGAGGCATCGGAAAGTTTTACCAAAGCCTGGGCATTCCGATAAATCTGGTAGCCCGAAGCTTTTTTGGCAACCGCCACATCATCAACCATTAACTGGTAACCATCGTTGTATTCATACACAAAGGCTATCTGGATGGTTTTGCTGGCATAGGCAGCCAATGAAATTTCAACCGGGGTATCAAATTCATTGCTGAACGTTGAATTATCCATAGTTAAGAGGCTAGTCCATGTGGCGTTGTCGTAAACCATTACCTGAAATTTGGTAATGAAACCCCCTGAAGCATCGGACCAATACCAAATCCAGAAACTCAGATAGGATGCCAAATCGGGAACAAATTCAGGAGTTATCAACCAGTTGAATTCAGGGGCGGTGTAACCAATGGCTGCTGAATAAACACCTGTATGAATGTATTCAGGATGTGGACCATTTGCAAACGAGTTTTCATCGCAATGAAACCAGGTTGCCCCGGTGGGCGGTGATTGTGTTCCGGTAAGTGTGGCGGAATAGTTTACACTCCAGCCGGCAGGAGGCCAGGTTCCTTCAAATCCTTCCGACAGAAGGGTATCTACTACAGGAGCTTCCCAATTTAAATCCACACTATTGATAGTAGCCGTGGCCGTAAGGTTTGAAGGTGCCGGGAATGCCGGCAAGGCTTCAACCGTAATGTAACCCACTTTTTCTACCTGATGGCTCCCACCTGCATTGGTTACCGTTAATGAAACATCATAACTTCCTTCGGTGGAATAAGCAACTACCGGGTTCTGTAACGTTGACAAAGCGGGGGTTCCACCTGCAAAAGCCCACGACCAGGAAGTGGGGTTATTTAATGAGGTGTCGGAAAAAGTAATGTTTTGGCCTGCGAAAATCAAAGTTTTGTCCGCTGTAAACCCTGCAACAGGTGCAACAGCCGGATTTACAGTGATGTACCCCACTTTGGTTTCGGTATCGCTACCAGCTTCGTTGGTAGCAGTTAAAACCACATCGTAGGTTCCTGCTACATCATATACCACTTGAGGGTTTTGCTGTACAGAACTGGAAGGTGTACCACCAGCAAAAGTCCAATCCCAACTTGTGGGTCCGTTGGTTGATCCGTCAGTAAACGTAACTGTTTGTCCCTGGCTGATACTTGTTGCATTTGCAGTGAAAGCAGCCACAGGAGCTACCGCAGGAACCGAATACAAATCGCTTTCCCAGAGTCCACGACCAAATGTGGCTGCTCTGAGTTTGCTACTTTCAGGTGTTGTTGTATTATAATATATATCCAATTCTGTCACCACCACATTAGGCAACCCTTGTGAAAAAAGCTGCCAATCGCCGGTCCCGTTTTTTACAAACACGCCGCCGTCGGTACCTGCATACAACTGGTCAACCGATGTTTGCATTTTATTCTGGATAACACACATTACCGGTAAACTGGGCAACCCGGTAGAAATACTTGTCCATGTGGTTCCTCCATTGGTGGATTGATAAACCTTCTGGGTATTGTATCCTCCCATGGAAACCCAGATGGTATTTTCATCGGAATTTTTCACGGCCAAATAGGTAATATTATTAGTCGAAACAGGCAATGTTCCGGTAATTTCAGTCCAAGAGGTTCCCCCATTGGTGGTTTTCCATAAATTATCGTGGTCGGCTACATAGACATAATTTGAATTGGAAGGTGCAATGGCCATTGAACGGATCAGATCAGCCGTATTGATGGTGGATATTTTTGTAAATGAGTCTCCTTTGTTGGTTGTTTTCCAAACATCGGCATAACCTACATATAGTGTGCTGTTGTTATTTGGATCGATGATGTACGGAGTCACCCAAGCCCCTGAACCTCCTATGTTGTCAGAGATGGTAACATAATTATTCCATAAATCGTTGGTCCGGTAAATAGTACCATTCACATAGGTGGCGTATTGGGTATTTTTATTGGTATAATCAATGATACATTCCATACCATCACCACCGGTAACATCGTACCAGAAAGTGCCATCTACCAGTTTTGAGCCATTGTCTTGCAAACCATTAATGGTCATATTATTATCGGTTTGCGAAACACTTAGCCGGTATATCTGGCTATTGACAATTCCATTGGAAAGATCTGTCCATGAGGTTCCACTGTTGGTTGATTTGTAAATGCCCCCATCGTTTCCTTCGAACAGGGTTCCATCGGCCCGATACACATGAATATGTTTATCGGCGTGTACCTCGGGGGCGCCACTAAAGTTGTAACCCGAATAGGAAGTCCACATATTGCAAATGTTCCAGGTTGTCCCGCCATCAGTTGTTTTCCAGGAATTAACGCCGCCAATAATTACCCGGTTTTTATCGGAGGGCGAAACGGCAATGGTCAAATCGTACGATCCCTGACCACTATTTTCTCCGGAACCGTCGCTGTAATAATAAAGATAGGATTTGTTGGCATCGTTACCATTAACCAATTGAGTAAAGGCACTTCCTCCATCGGTTGATTTGTAAATACCTGTCAACCCGCTATTGCGGTTTGCAACAATGGCATACATGTAATTGGCATCATGGGCTGTAACCGCGATCTCAACCCGGTAATCGGTATCAGCAAAACTTTTGATGGTGCTCCAGGTGCCACCAGTATCGGCAGATTTAATAATCCTGGCCACTCCCCAATAATCTTTATTCGAAGCATATATAACAGAAGGATCACCTGCCTTGAATTCCATATCAATAATATAGGTACCTGTGTATTCACTGGTCCAGTTAGTCCCGCCATCAGTGGTTTTATAAATCCCCTCATTGGTACCGGCTAATAATGTATTGGTATTTGTAGGATGGATTAATAACCTGCCAATTAATTTCCCTTGCGATGCCAAATACGATAGACCCGTGGTGTTCCACGTTGCACCGCCATCGGTTGATTTTAACACGCCCACACTGTTATTGTCGGCAGAACTTCCTCCTCCCAGCGACCAAACGCTTCCACCATCTTTATCGCCGGTAGCAATATAAATGGTGTTGGAGGTAGCATAATCGGAAGGAATGGCAATATCGCTCACTCCTAAGACTTTATTTCCATCGGTCAGTACAGTCCAGGTACCACCTCCATCGGTGGTTTTCCAAAGACCGCCCGAAGGGGTTCCTACCCAAAAGGTATTGTTGTCGGTAGGATGAAAGGCAACACAATTGACCCTGCCAATGCCTGCGTAGCCTCCATCGGATACAGAGGGTCCCACCGTAACCCAGTTTCCCAGGCTGCTCTTTCCATTTAAGTGAGAAGCCGCATACTGTTCCATAATGTCGGCAGCATGAACCTTGGGAAAGGTACCTGTGGTGGCATCTACACGCTGTTCCCAGAAGTATTCCCAGCGTTTGAATTGTTTCCAACCCGGAACTTTTTCCTGTCTGCCATTGACCAGCATCTTGCCATTGATCACTCCATGTTCCTTTTCATAGTTATAGAAAACTTGTTGAATGTCGGTAAAAGTCAATGTTCCATTTTGAGCTTTGTCAGCAGGAATGTTTTGCATCCAAACTTGCCCAAATAAGGCCATTGGTAAGGTTGCAAGTAAAAAGAAGAGTTTTTTCATTAATAGAAGTTTTAGTTTCTTGAGCGTAATCGGGTAATTAAAGAAGCAATATAAGTGAATTATCTAACAAAATAAAAATTTTAAGTGACGGAACAATTCCGATTCCATTAAAGTTAAAAAAGTATTGACAGAAATTTCATGCTCCCAAAGCTCAGAATCATTTTGATAAACCATAAAACTTTGTATATTGGCAGCCTTAATTAAAGGTTAAGATGAAAAATACAATCATTGGTTTAGAATTATCAGTATTCCTTTTGTTTTCGTTATATTCTTTCAGTCAGGACAAATCAGATTGGGTGGCCGGCTTTCCTGATGGCTGTACAAGTATCACGGTAGGTAAACTTGCCTCGGAAGATGGTTCCGTAATGACATCACATACCGACGATAGCCACCGGACACGTTCAGAGATGAACATTGTAGCAGCCAAAGACTATACGGCTCAGGATTCGTTTATCCTTTATATCCGTAAAGCTTACGATTCATTGGCCATGCCCTCTTATAAAAATATTCCTATAGGTTCCATTCCGCAGGTAAAACATTCGTTCGCTTTTATTAATACAGCCTATCCTTGCATGAACGAAAAGCAGTTAGGAATTGGGGAATCAACTTTTGGTGGCCACGAGGAACTTCAATCCGATAAAGGGCTCATTGATTGCCAACGCCTTTGTCAGTTGATGCTTGAGCGTTGTGTAACAGCGCGTGAAGCCATTTTGCTTGCCGATGACCTGACTAAAAAATATGGGTGGAACGATTTTGGCGAGTGCCTGACTATTGCAGATAAAAAAGAGGTTTGGCATTTTGAAATTTTAGGTCCCGGAAAAGATAGAACCGGTGCTGTATGGGCCGCTCAAAGGGTTCCCGATGATCATGTGGCTGTGAATGCCAATGCCAGTACCATCAAAAGTATAGATTTAAACCAGCCGGACTTTTTTATGGCATCTGCCAACATCTATTCCTTAGCTAAGGAAAATAACTGGTGGAAAGAGGGCGAACCCTTTCAATTTTGCTATGTATATGCGCCTGAAAGCCGTGAATCGGTGGCCTCGCGCCGCCGGGAGTGGCGTGTATTCCAATTGTTGGCTCCTTCGCGGCATTTCGATCCTAACGATAAGGATTTTCCTTTTTCTGTGAAACCCGACAAAAAAGTCTCACTCAGCGATATGGTCCAGTTATTTAAGGATTATTACGAAGGTACCCCTTACGACATGACCCGGAACATTACTACAACTAATAGTGAGGGGGAAAAAGTGGTTTCCCCTTTAGCGAACCCGTTTATGCCATACGACCAGCTTCCGTTGCACAATATCCAGGGAGGATGGTTCCATACCGATTCCAAAACCGGACATATCGATTTTCTTGGCGAACGGACCATAGCCCGATGGTACACCATGTATGGGACGGTTATCCAATTGCGCGATTGGCTCCCCGATGAAATTGGAGGAGTTACCTGGCTGGCACTCGACAATATTGCTACTTCGTTGTATGTACCTGTTTATGCAGGTACTGAGGATTTGCCTCAATCCTATAAAACCCCGGGGCGCCCCAATGGATTTACCAGGCAGTCGGCCTGGTGGGCATTCAACTATATGAGTACGCTGGCCGCGCAACGGTGGGGTGAAATGCGGGCAGATGCAGCTACTGTTTTTGTTCCTCTGCAGCAGGAACTATTTAAAAACCAATCGATAATTGAACAAAAAGCCCTTACAATTGATTCATATAAGAAGCGGAAACAGTTTTTGACCGATTATACCCTTGAGTGGGGAAACCGGGCTGTTGACGAAGCATGGAAACTTGGGGACTTTTTCTTTACAAAATATGATGAGAAATTTTAAAAAATAATTTTGACACAGCAACTTAAAAACTTAGAAATGTATGAAAGTTACAGTAATTGGAGCAGGTAATGTAGGTGCCACATGCGCAAACGAGATCATCAACATGGACCTGGTGAACGAACTGGTTCTTGTAGATATTAACGAAGGTATGGTTCAGGGGAAAGCCCTCGATTTATGGCAAACCTCTTCTATTTTACAATTCGACACGAGAGTCCGTGGTGTGGTTGGCGATTATGAAGCTACTGCGGGGTCCGATGTCATTGTGATAACCTCGGGATTGCCCCGCAAACCCGGAATGAGCCGCGATGACCTGATTTCAGTAAACGCCAAAATTGTGAAAGATGTGACCAAAAAATCTATCGTTCACTCCCCGCAAGCTAAAATTATTGTGGTATCGAACCCGTTGGATGTGATGACTTATGCAGCTTACCTTGCTGCCAATGAGGTGGTCCCAAAACGTTCGAGCGAGATTTTTGGAATGGCCGGTATTTTGGATACTGCCCGTTACAAAGCATTTATTGCCGAAGCATTGAACCTTTCGCCAAAAAGCATTCACGCCATCCTGATGGGAGGGCACGGCGATACCATGGTACCGCTACCTCGTTATACCTCTGTAGCCTCTATTCCAATCCGCGAACTGATGGACGAAGCTACCTTGCAAGCCATTATTGAACGTACCAAAGCAGGTGGTGGCGAAATCGTGAAACTGATGGGGACATCTGCCTGGTATGCTCCGGGTGCCGCCGCTGCCCAAATGGTGGAAGCCATTATTAAAGACAGCCGCCGTATCTTCCCGGTTTGCGCCAGCCTGAACGGTGAATACGGATTGGAAGATATTTATTTGGGAGTACCTGTGGTCCTTGGAAAAAAAGGTATCGAAAAAATTATAGAATTGGATTTATTGCCCGATGAAAAAGAACTGTTATACCAATCGGCCAAATCAGTAAAAGAAATAATGGTAGCCTTGGACGACATGAATCTGTTTGAACAGAAATATGGTCGTTTGAACCCAATTCCAAACGTTTAACAATTAAATAAATAAACCTGACAGAGACGCTTAACTGGCGTCTCTGTTTTTTTAAATGCCTATGAAAACCCACATCCCCATCGAAGTAATTAAACTTGAAGATGCCAGCTACCACATCATGGTAAAAGCCAGGTTCGGCAAAAAGGTGCAAGGCAATTTAATCATTGATACCGGGGCTTCAAAAACCGTTTTTGACCAGTCGTTAGGAACAAAACTGAAAGTTAAAATGGAGGAGGTCCCCGATCAGGATTCTTCAGGTATCAATGCGATGATTCCCCATGCTTTCAAGGGAGAAATTGAGAAATTCCAGATCGGCGATTTGAAATTGAAAAATATAATATCTGTCTTTTTAGATTTATCGCACATCAACCAGTTGTATGAAAAATACACCAACACCCAAATTACAGGCCTGTTGGGAAGCGATTTTCTCGTTTCGCATAAAGCCGTCATTGATTATACCCACAAAAAGCTGACCCTGAGTTACAAAAAGAGAGGAAGCTGAACTCAGTAAATTCACATCTTGGTTTTAGCAGGTTTGTGCAACACCAATCCGGGCAAGCTACCTTGAAATAAAATCAAAATATTTTTTAAGTAATTCACTTTGGATTGGCAAAGCAATTAAAAAAACTTCCCTTTTGAATTTCACTTTTCCGGGGTTGACTTTATAACTGTTTGTTAAACACCGTTACACTTGCCTGAGCGGTCGGTAATATCACGACATCGCCAATAGTCACATGTGCAGGCCTGGTAACCATGAATTCAACAGTTGCCGCAATATCACCGGCATTGAGCGGGGTAAACCCGGCATATACTTTTTTATTGGCAGTTGTATCTTTTAACCGGACGATGGAAAATTCTGTTTCCACCGCACCCGGGCTGATGGAGCCCACCTTGATTCCATAAGGATTCAAATCGATCCGCATCCCTTTGGTAATGGCCTCAACCCCATGTTTGCTGGCACAATACACCGAACCATTGGCATAAACCTCTTTTCCGGCAATACTGCTGATGTTGATAATTTGCCCCATTTTCCGTTCCACCATAATGGGGGTAACCAGCCGGGAAATGTACAAAAGCCCTTTCACATTTGTATCCATCATTTGTTCCCAGTCATTCAAATCAGCTTTGTGGATGGGATCCAGGCCAGCAGCCAATCCTGCGTTATTGATAAGCAGATCGATTTGTTGCCACTCTTTGGGTAAACTGGCAAAAGCCTGTTCGGTTGCTTTAGAATCGCGGATATCGAAACAAAGTATTTTGCACTCAATTTTGTAAGATTCTGTAAGTTCCTCCTGCAATTGTAGCAACCTGTCCTGGCGCCGCCCGGTGATGATTACATTGAATCCATTCTTTGCCAATATTTGAGCGGTGGCTTTGCCAATGCCTGAAGTGGCCCCGGTTATTAAAGCTATTTTATCCATCTTTTATGTTTTAATAGTTCGTTATTTTTTGAGTTATTGATCATCGGTATCTATGTCAAAAGGAGTAAAAATATTATGTGACGATGCTCCATTAAAGATATGGTTTGTTACTGGATACTGGTTTCTAATTTCTGATGCCTTATGTCTTTTGAATCTCAAGAAAGTCCGGATTTTTGAAAAATCAATCAGGTAAAGTAAGGCAATACCCAAAAAGGGCAATGCCGGTGCCTTATAGCGGACCAATGCCCCCAAAATGGGCGTAGTTAATCCAATGAGTACAAATAAAATAAGCACATACGACACCGAAAACCAAAACAAAGGAGGTAAGTTGTTTTTTTGTTGAAAAAAGAACACGGCTCCCAGCAATAATAATAAAATCAACAAATTCTCTATGGCAGCCAATGCTGTAAGTGGATTTCGGATTTCGAGTACCGATGGTCTGAAAAAAGAATTTACCAAGGCTTGTGGCGTTTGCTGAACCATTCCCCAAAAGGTCGGTTCCAACTCTTTCATCTCAATTTGACTGCCCACCTGGGTTAAACTGTTCGTGAAGTTGATAAAATCATGTTGTTTTTGTGCAACGATTTTCGGAAAATCCAGCCCAATGATGGGTTTCGAAAACCAAAGCACCACCAAAAGTAACAAATGCACTAACAAAAACTGCGCTATCGGAAATTTCCATTTCCAGTACCGGTTTAAAATCAAATACATAAAAGCTGGCAAAGCGGCCACCAGCACGTAAAACTTCGAAAAAATAAGGATTGCCACCGAAACAGCCATCCCTAAAAGCAACCAACCGGTGATATTCCCACGTAACCACCGGCATGCAAAATAAAACAACATGCCAAAGGCAAACATCAACAGCCCCTCTTTTAGCAACCCCGAAGTCCAGAACCAAACCGAAGGAAAGAAAAAAACGGCCAGCAGCAGCCCCCATTTTTTATCTTTAAACTGAGGTTCAAAAACTTTAAAAATACCCCAAAGCCCTGTGAACGAAAGGAAACTCATGAACAGAGTGTGGATATGGATGTTTCCCATCGAAATCAACCGTATCAAGGCATTGAACCGGATGACAATGCGGTTGTCGTTCAACAACCCATAATTGAATTCCTTTATCCAGAAATGACAGGTATCGTAGTATTGTATCAAATGAGGGGCATCGGCACCAATCCCGGTTACCATCCGGAAATAATCGGCCGGGTTTTGGCGGAGGGCTGAAAATAGGATATTCCCATCGTCGAAGTATTTAAACACATCGCCCGAGATACGATCGGGATAAATATAATAATAGACAAAATAAAGGGCTAAACCTCCCAGAAACTTCAGAAGAAAAACGGCAGCGGTAATTTTAAATCCAAAATGTAAGGAATGAAAAAAAGAAACCTTTTTGATAAGGTAAAGAAGTGCGCTCAAATAAAACAACAGCAAAAGGTAGCTCATCTTTTTTTGGGCAAAGATAAAAAACCTTCACCGCCCTTGAATGTTTTTTACTTAATTTGTCGAAAATCTTAATTCAATACCATGGCCAAACAGGTAACCCCATACAGCAACTCACAGCAAGGCAAAAAAGAACAAGTGGCAGGCATGTTCGATACCATTGCAGGTAAATACGACTTTTTAAACCACTTTTTATCGTTGAACATCGACAAACGCTGGCGTAAAAAGGTGATTAAGATGGTATCGGAATATCACCCCCAACGGATACTCGATGTGGCCACTGGTACCGGCGACTTAGCGATTGCGGCGGTGGTAGCAAAACCTCAACGGATTGATGGGATTGACATTTCCGAAGGGATGCTGGAAGTAGGGATGCAAAAAATTGCCTCCAAAAAACTGGAAGGCCTCATTTTTTTGCAAAAAGGCGATGCCGAAGCCATTCCTTTTGCCGATGAGTCCTTTGATGCCATAACCGTGGCTTTTGGGGTACGCAATTTCGAAAACCTGGAAAAAGGGCTCAAAGAGATGTACAGGGTTTTAAAACCCGGGGGCATTTGCGTGGTACTCGAATTTACCATGCCACGGCAATTCCCGTTTAAGCAATTGTATGGTTTCTATTTTAAAAATCTGCTGCCACTGATTGGTCGGATGGTTTCAAAAGATACTTCAGCTTACACTTACCTGCCTGAATCGGTGAAGGCTTTTCCGCAATACCAGCAATTCCTGGATGAACTGACGAAGGCCGGATTTACCAACAACCAGCAAAAGGTACTAACCATGGGCATTGCAGCAATTTATGAGGGGAAAAAAGCCATGGAAATGAAACCGGATTCAAAATTTTAGCAGAACCTTATTTCCGCAAGTCACGGGGTGACTAATTGAACAACAATTATTTGCCTTATTTGTATCAAATTGGGTCACCCCGTGACTTTCAACGGCTTCCCAGATGACTTGGGAATTTTAGGTAAAATGAGAATCTGAAAATTGAACCCCGCTTTTTCAAATATTTTGGTATTTTTGGCGTTCATTACCACTATGATGAAGATTCATAAGCTTATCGTTATTTTGTTACTTATCCCATTCAGTTTGTTAGCCCAGAAAGACAAACCCTGGAACAAACCTCTGTACGATGCCTATCCATTTCACTTTGGATTTGCCTTTACAGGTGGGGTGCTCGATTTTTCGGTAACCCATTCCGATGCATTTGTTGTACAGGATAGCATCCGTTCCATTGAAGGGAAATCAAGGTTTTTATTTGGAGCCAGCATTGTTGGTAGCCTAAGGTTGACCGATAACCTCGATTTGCGCTTTCTGCCCGGATTGTACTTTGGGCAACGCGATTTGGAATATTTAGTCCGGAAAAATATTTTACCCAATAGCAGTGGTGATGAGGGTTATACCTTCCATACCATGAAAATTGAATCTACATTTCTGCAATTTCCTTTGCTCCTAAAATACCGTTCGAGCCGGCAAAACAATTACCGCCCTTATTTGGTGGGAGGGCTCAACTACACCATTGATTTGGCCGCCCGTAAAAAAATTAAAGAGGAAGAACAACCCAAAATTCGGCTCAACCGGAACGACCTTTTAGTAGAGATGGGTTTTGGCATCGATTATTACCTGCCCTTTTTCAAATTCACTACCGAATGGCGGTTTTCGTACGGTTTAATGAATATGGTAACCTACGATAACACAGGCTATACCGAGTCGTTCAACCGTTTAGGTACCAAAATGGTTACCATGATCATTTATTTTGAATAATCCGTGTTAACAAATCCACTCATCAACTGTATTTAGAGGGAGAAAAAAAGCCATGCAAAAAGAAATTACCTTGGTTTTAACTCCCAAACAGGCTTCCAGTGAGGAATTTTACCTGCCGGTGTTGGCCAATCAACTTAAAGTAGCTCCCAAAAGGATTACCTATGCTCAGGTGCTTCAGCGTTCGATTGATGCACGGCAGAAGCAGGTGAAAATCAGTCTCCGGCTATTGGTTTATATTGATGCGCATCCGCCCGAAGAGGAAAAAACCGAATTCAATTACCAGCAAGTTTCACACCGGGAGCCCGTGGTGATTGTGGGTGCAGGTCCGGCAGGCCTATTTGCTGCCCTAAAACTGATTGAACTGGGTTACAAGCCTATTGTGATTGAGCGCGGTAAAGATGTAAACACCCGGAAACGCGATATTGCAGCCATCCACCGGAACCAGGGAGTGAATCCCGATTCCAATTACAGTTTTGGCGAAGGTGGTGCCGGAACCTATTCCGATGGAAAACTTTATACCCGAAGCAAAAAACGGGGAAATGTTAAAAGTGTGCTGAATGTATTGAGTTTTCATGGAGCCAACCGCGAAATCCTTGTTGATGCGCACCCGCACATTGGTACCGACAAACTGCCTGATATTATTAAAAGCATCCGCCAAACTATCATCCATTTTGGAGGCGAAGTGCATTTTGAAACAGCTTTGGCATCGTTGCTTATCGGGGACCAAACCATCAAAGGGATTAAAACCCGTAAGGGGGATACCATAGATACAAAAGCTGTGATTCTTGCCACGGGACACTCCGCCCGTGATGTATATCAGATGCTTTTTGACCAGCAGATTGCTTTGGAGGCCAAACCTTTTGCCATGGGAGTAAGGATTGAGCACCCTCAGGAGTTGATTGACAGCATTCAATATTCGTGTACCCTACGCGACCCATACCTGCCGGCAGCATCGTACAGTTTGGTCCAACAGGTAGCTGATCGTGGCGTGTATTCTTTTTGTATGTGTCCGGGAGGCGTTATTGTTCCCGCTTCGACCGCCGAAGATGAAATGGTGGTCAACGGCATGTCGCCTTCGCTCAGAAATACCCGTTGGGCAAATTCGGGTATTGTGGTCGAAATTCAATTAAACGATGTAAATGCTGACCAAAAACTGGCTGTTCTAAATGGATTGAAGTACCAACAACAATTCGAAAAGCTGGCTTTCAAAAATGGAGGCGAAGGCCAGATTGCCCCGGCCCAACGTATGGCCGATTTTGTCGAAAACCGGTTATCGAAAACACTTCCCGAAAGCTCATTCTTCCCGGGAATTACAGCTTCACCCATGCACGAATGGATGCCCGGCGAAATCAGATTCCGGTTGCAGGAAGGTTTTAAAATCTTTGGACAAAAGATGAAGGGATATTACACCAGCGAAGCCGTGTTGATAGGAGTGGAAAGCCGCACCAGTTCACCGTTACGTATTCCAAGGAATCCTGAAACGATGCAGCATATCCAAATAACCGGTTTGTTCCCGTGTGGTGAAGGTGCCGGGTATGCCGGTGGAATTGCATCTTCTGCTGTGGACGGCGAAAACTGCGCCATCCATGTGGCTCAATTTTTAAAGAAATAAACATCAGATATGGCTGGCTTTATAATTCTGTTCAGGCTATTAAAATAGTTAACGATTCTTAAAAAATAACCCTATGATTCTAGACCACGTGAAAAACATCGAGAGGTATCGTACCCTTTCAGCAAACCTTGCTAAAGCCATCGACTTTATTACTGCCAATGATTTGGCCAGGTTTGTAGCAGGCAAACATCTTATTGATGGAGAACAGGTTTTTTTGTTGATGAATGAATATGAAACCAAACCGGAAGCTGACTGTAAAACCGAAACCCACAGGAAATATATCGATATCCAACTCATGTTGTCGGGAGCAGAAAAAGTGGGGTATGCTTTTTTAGAGAACCAAAAAGTTGTGGAAGGATATAACGTTGAAAAGGATTACACTTTTTATGAGGCTGAGCTGGATTATTTTATTTTGAAACCCCAATGGTTTGCTATCTTTTTCCCTACCGATATGCACTGTCCCAGCATCAAAGCAGAGCAACCGGGATTTGTCTGCAAAGCGGTGGTTAAAGTTAAGGTAGCTTAACGTTTTGCCGGCGGAATTCGGCACACACCAAAGCGGTAGCCACTGCAACGTTCAACGATTCCACCTCTTGTGCATTCTCCGGGAAGGAAGGTACCTTGATTTTCTGATCCAAAATCCGTTGAATATCCGGGGAAATCCCTTTCGATTCGTTGCCCATCACAATTATTGCCTTTGGGGGAAGCGGGTGTTCATACATATCGGTTCCGGTCAATAAGGTGCCTAGGGTTGTGAACCCTGCCCGATGCGCCTGCTCCAAAATGGGAATCAACTCGCTATAGTGCAAATGAACCCGGAAAATGGAGCCCATGGTCGATTGAATCACCTTGGGGTTAAAAGCATCCACGGTATCGGGCGAACAAAAGAGCCTCCGGATGCCAAACCAGGCTGCGGTGCGGATGATGGTCCCCAGATTCCCAGGGTCCTGCACGTTATCCAAAGCCAGAAACAAATTCCCATCGCTCAGGTTTAATGGTCCCTCCTGGGGAAGTTTCGCGATGGCTAGTACCTGATTCGGCGTCTGTTGGGTACTTATTTTTTTCAATTCCTGCTCGGTTACTTCAACAAGGTTTGTCCCTTTTGTTAAATTATCGCTATAATGATTTAGAAAGGGCTTGGTAGCAAAAATCTGAGTTACCTCAAACGGGCTATTTAAAAGTTCCAGTATCATCTTTTCGCCCTCCACCACAAAGCTTTGATGGATTTTACGGTACTTCTTATGCTCCAGCGATTTGATAAATTTTACCTGATTTGAAGATATCATCCGTTTAATTTTAAATGTAGTTTAGATAATTGATCCACCTATTTCGTTGTAAAAGTATAGCAAAGTTGGAGGTTTTCATTAAAAACTTTCCAGATATAAATGGTTTTTTCAGGACAGGTATTATAGAAACCATACAGCCCCTGTGGTTAATGGTAATTTGATAATCACCATACTTAGGTTCCTATCTTATCCAGTGTATTTGCATTGTACCGATTTTAGACGACTCTTTTACAAATTACGTAATTACCTGCCAATGCTTTACAAAGGCTGTTTTTGTCTGGATGGTCATTATTACAATCGTATGAATCGCTTATCAAAAATTATATCCATAACCCAGTGAAAAATACAAAGGGGCTATTTCAAAATTGTCGGTAGTTACAACTTTTAGGGCTTCCGAAAAGTACTCCTGTTTATAGTCTTGCTCTCCATATTGATAACCTGTACTTACGGACAGATTATGTGTTTTAGATGTACCGATAAATCTGTTAAACCTCACTCCAACCCCATATACTGGTGTTAAAACCTTGTAATAATCATTGTTCGGGATATAGATACTAACACTTGTATTGAAACTGATAAGGTTTTTCTCATTTGAAAAGGCATTAAACCCAATCCTCAAACCGGATAGAAAATCATCAAAATTACGGTTAATATCCCGATTACCAGTGCCGGCAAACACTTCACCCCATACAACCTGAGTAAAGATTTTGTGCTGGTAGCCTAGTTCAAATTGGTGCATGGAGAGTTGCAAAAAGATTTGGTTATTGTTTTGTGCTTTAATGCTGCTAATTAGCAGTAGCATAAAAGCTATACTTAATATTAATTTTCTCATCAGGTATTATTTTATTAGTATCGTAATACTTTTAATAATAGATTTTGCAGAAGTTAATACCACCATGTTTGTATAGATATTTCCGTTGCTTCCATCTGGGCAACTGTAGCCAATAAGTTCAAGCACTGTTGCTTGAGTTTCGGGGTAAACTGTCGCAGAATAAACTACAGATGGCTGTCCGCTTCCTTCTTTACCTCCGGAATAGTTATTATCTCCTTCATTTGCATTTTCAGGAAAGAAATCATTAAAATCCACAGAGTGGTTGAATTCTGCTTTCACCACAAACGGTTTTTTCAAATTTATGGGTCTTAGTAGAATTGATTTGTTCTCTTTTGGTGTAGCTCCGGTTATTCCATCGGTTAACGGTTTTTCTTTTGTTGGCAGCAACAAACCATCTCCGTAAACAACTCCTCGTTGAAAACACCAGTATGGAAGAGATTCTTTTCGACGGTTACCTTTATTTGCCTGCCATCCTTCTGTAGCAATTTTATAGGTTACAAATACCGTGGACAAATAATTCCCGCTCGTATCTTCTATCCAAATTGCAAACTGCGGTGGGTTCTTTTTAGTTAAACCAAGAAACAAGGGAAAGTCATGCAACCAGTGCTCTCCGACTTCAATTCCTATGTCAATATCCCCGTCTGTAAAGGATAATTCTTCTTTTTCGCATGAATTTAGAGAAAGTACGCATGTGATAATCCAAGTGTGTAATACTATCATTTTCATTATAACTATTGTTAAACATTCTTGTGTAAAGTACCACAAAATGAAAACGATTTCTTTTGACAATTATCAAAAAAATTACCTGATAGCTTTTCGCATCCGGCTTAATGTTTCTTTGGTGATTCCAAGATAAGAAGCAATGTATTGCAATGGAATTGTATTGACATATTTCGTATTTTTCTCTAATAACCTCTTATATCGCATTTCAGCCGATTGATTTAATAACAGAAACAGATGCTCTTCTGAATTTATGGCTATTGCTTCAGCGATTAACCGCCCTAAACGTTCAATTTTGGGATACTTACCGTAAAGGTCATACAAATCATTTTTTGTAAATTCAAAAACCTCCATGTCCACCATCGCCTGAACATTAACGAAGGAAGGTGCTCCTGTAATAAAGCTGGTGTACGATGTAATAAATGATGGGGCGAAATAAAAATCGCTGGTTATTTCGTTGCCATTAACATCAACATGGTAAAAACGGAAATATCCTTTGTTGATAAAAATGGCTTTTGTACAAACCTTATTGATTTCAATAAAGTTCTCTTTTTTATATATTTTTCTGGAAGTCAATATGTCTTCAATTACTCTGATTTCACTTTCCGACAATTGAATAAAACTGTTTATATATTTATGTAAAGACTCTCTCATTGTTTAGTCGCCATTTTTTTACCCTTGTGGCCAAACCCGTGAATATGAAATGCAGGTGAAATCAGAGATGTGTTCCTATCCGATGCCACTTGCCTACGGGTGACGCAGGTGCTGAACCTCTGAAACCCTATATTTTATATCATTTGCTGGTTCTGGTGTTTATTCAATTTTCAATATTCTATCTCTAAAGGTATTTCTTTTGCTGCATTTACAAATATCTTAATGTCATTTAATCCAATCTGGCCCTTGAAAATGCCCTTTTCCTTATTCAACTGGTTTATTTTTGCATGTAAATCAGTTGGGTCAGATTTTGATGCTTTCTCAACCGTATCAATCCCCAACTCATAAAGCATTCGGGCAAATGTTACCCCAACCCACTTTATTCTCGATAAGTCTGTCAATTTGGTTAATTCTAAAATGTCTCTATCATTTATTCCTGTTGAATCGGCAAGTTTCTGCCTGTCGGATTTCGTTACGACCTTATTATATAATTTCTCTGTATTTTTAATGTCAACCTTCTCTAACCTGCCAACTGTATCTTTTGAAATCCCAGTAAAGTCAGCAATCTTATTTGGCTTTGGAAGGGTACTGTTTAATTCTCTAAGCAAAATAGTCAAATAATCACCCGACAAGCAATCAACCTTTGATAGTTCTGCAAACTTGTCCTTTTTTTTGAGTATCTGAATCAACCCTTTAACATTTTTAATCCCGATACCCTCAAAATACCCAAACCGTTCATCCAATCTGTCTTTAAGAATCATCCTACTTGGCGGCAGATATGCTGATTCTAATTTTGTCCGATAATCGTCAATTGTTATCTTCTCTAAGTCAATATAATATCCCATAATTTACGGCTTTTTATTAGTTTCTATCAGAGTCCTGTGTTTCTGTCACCTGCTGCCAAACGTTACGTACATGAAAAGTAGGCGTTAGCGTTGTGCTTCGCTTTCAAAAAGCACAAAAGTTGAAGCGGGCTACAACCATTGAATTTACTACTAAACCGCCTATTTTTTCATACAGTGTTGGGCGGCGGTATTCACTTTCTTAAGCTATTTAAAAATTCATCTGGAGTCATTACAGGTATTTGAGCTCTTTTAAAATCTTTTACATTTCGGGTTATTAAAATATCACAATCTTGGCGCAATGCGCTAAAATATTGCAATGAATCTTCGTAGTCTGAAAAATCAGAGTTGAGTCCCTTTTCAATTATTTTCTCATCAAGTTCGCAAATTCTCGAAATAACCTTAAATTTTCTTAATTTGTCTTTTGTCTTTTCCTGCCCTTCAAATTTTGAAAGAAAATAACTAACAGTTGCGTATGATAATGCCGATACAACAATTTCTATTTTTCCTTTGTCTGCAAGGGTTGCAATTTTCGCTGAACTCAAATAAAATGGGTCACGCTCACCTAAAAAGTCAAGCATTACATTGGTATCAAGAAATGCTTTCATTTTATTTATACTTTTCAGTCATATGATTTAGATACTCAGATTTATAGTCTAGGTCTGCTGGAATTCTAACCCCTGTTGACATACTTTTTACAAAAGGTGATAATTCAAAGTCATCTTCATTCTTCCTTTTGTCCTGGCTAATTAGTGATTTTAAATAAGTTTCAATGATTCTTGATAAGCTACGTTTATGTGAAGTAGCATACTCCTTCGCTTGTTCGATGACAAATTTGTCAAGTTTTAAAGTTAGTTTAGTGTCCATTGGATTATATTTTATACGTGCAAATATACATATTCAATCCGTATAATGCAATTTTACTCCAATTTTTTTACTGCCACCTAATAGCTCACGACTACACGCAGAGGAATTTTTACCACTGAACTTCCTACGAAGAACCGAACTTCAATTTTACTACTTTCCTGTCCTACGAAGCACTGAAACCCCTGGCTTGCGTGTAAGTGCTGTTGGTGGCTGGTGTTCTTGTTAGTCCGTTCAATTTTTCCATATTGGAATTTTTATAAAGCTATCGTTATGCCATTTTATTACTAAAGGTTCGCCTGCATCGTTTATAATTTCATCAATTACGGCTTTTCCTGAACCATAATTGATAATTTCAAATGGATGTTTGTTGATGTTGAGCAAAATTACAAGACGACTTCCTTTGCCTATTTTTTTGCTTACAAATCTGGTATTGTCAAATGGAGTATTTTCTTTTTTATTGACTTGCAATAGCTGTCGTTTTGAATTGTCTTTGGCATAGCTTGCCCTGCCAACATATCGGGTAAGGAAAAAATATTTCCCGTTAGGCATAAGTTCATATAATGCCAGAGAAACATCCATATCCTTTTTGTTTATGGTTGTAAACAGATTGCCTGTAAATGAGCCGTTTATGGAAAAATCATTTTCAAATGGTTTTGAGGTAAATGTTAGACCATTGCTTACGTCCAATGTGCCAAAAATAATTTCGGGAGTGAAATAATTATTTTGGTTTTCCCTGTCCTTAAAGTCAACCATTTGTTTTTCAAATCTTTTCTTTTTCGGTTTCGGGGTGACAAGTGCTTTACTATCCAAATAAAATATTAATGTGTCATTGTTTATTGCTTGCATAGTTGGGGAGTGTCAGTTATGGTGCAATTATGGTGCAATTCATAATTCATAATAAGAACCTGCTCCTTTAGCTTCCGATGATTTTAAAATGCCTTTATCCACCAATTCTGACAAGTCTCTTGTTGCTGTGTTCCTTGCAACTCCATAATTTGCCTGATATTCACTATTGGTAATCTTCCCGTTTTCTTTTACAAACTTTATTGCTTGAATCTGTCGTTCATTCAAACCTAATGATTTCAAATATTCCATATCGAAAACATCTTTTCGAAACTCAACCCAAAAACCTGAATATCATAGAAATACTTTGGTTTGGGAATCCCAAACTGCACACATTCGTTTATTATTTTCAAAGTTCCTCTGCCCCATGATTCAATATACCCACTTCTGAAAAGTGCATTAGCTATGTCTGGATTATAAGGCTTTGATGGATGTTTAGTCAAAAGCTTTTCAATTGTCCAGTTCTCAGGAAGTTGACCTTCATTCCAAAATATTAATTTGTCATTATAAACACTAATCTGAATAGGAACACCACCTGAATAATCCTTGTGAGAAACAGCATTTAGTAAGGCTTCTCTTATTGCATCTTTGGGATATTCATATTTCTCAACTCTATTCAAGCCCTCATAACTTATTGATGATTTGATATATTTTGAAAAAAGCAAATCTATTGTTTTTTCAATTTGCTCAAATAAATTCCCATGAACTTCGTCTTGAAACTTTAAATCATCATCGGCTTCAAAGTAACCAATCTTGATGTATGCACCAGTAACAAATTTATCGGGATTGGGATGAAACAAGAGTATTGCTGCCCGTTTCAGATATTTATTTTCATTTAATTGCAAGTTGTCAATTAGAAGTTCATTAGAGTCGGTCAAAACATCTTCTTCAATTCGCTGAGCCTTAACAGCTTTTTTCCTGAAAAAATCAAAGGTTTCTTTTTTAAGTCATTAATGGAAACATTAGGAACAGGAACTGCATCCCATCGTTTGCCTTTTCGTTGCAATAGGAATTTATCAAGGGCTGCGCCTTTTAATTCCTGTTTGGTGCTTCCGCTACGATAATGATATTGCCCTTTATAGTTGACCGGATAAGGATATGCTTCAACTGAAATTTCAATAAACTCTCCTTTCTCAGTTTGATGCAAATTGACATCAATCAGAATACCAAGAATATCTTTTGTTTTGTTGGGAATGTCTTCAAGTAGTTTCTTTGAATCTTTGAGTCCAACAACTTCACCAAAATCATTTTTGCCAATATAAATCTTGCCACCGTTGGCATTTGCAAATCCGCAAATCCATTTAAGATATTCATCTCTCCAAGATTCTTTGTATTCAATATTTTGGTCTTCTGCTATATACTTACTTTAATAGTTTTTTATAGTAACGATTCCGTTGTTTAAACATTTTATCAAAATAGTCAATTTTTGCATCCCGATAATCAAAAATGACTGGTGGTTTGCCGGAACGTTGAATCCGTCCGATATACTGGACAAGTTTGCCCTCAAACGCAAAAGGATAAGTAATGAAAAGGCATTCTAAATTATCGATATCAACTCCCTCTCCAAAATATTGGCCTGTAGAAATAACTATTTTGTAATGACCTTGTTTCAATTGTTCAAGTTTGCTTCTTCGGCTTTGTTCCGAATCATCGCCATGAATTGTAATGGTTTCGAACTTGTCTTTAAGGTATAAATTTAGAATGTCTACATGGGCTTTTCGTTCAGTAAGAACAAGAATTGTTTTGAAACGATTAACATTCTTTTCAATATCCTCAATAATCAACGAGTTTCGTTGAGTGTCATGAATTAAAATCCTTGAGATGGTTTCGTACTTGTCAATTTTATAATCAAACGGAGCAAAGAGATTAGTTTCCCTGATATTTATTTCAGCTTTAATGTCGCTTTCCTTAATTTTCTGCTTTTGTTCCGCATTATATAGAATATTCCCGATGTAAACATAAATCAGTTTTTCATCGTTGTTTTTCCGTTTTGGAGTGGCTGTTAAACCATACAAATAGAACGAATTAAAATTAACTATCGCCTCCCTGAATGATTTTGCAGGAATATGATGGCATTCGTCAACTATTATTGTTCCAAATTTATTGGCTATTTTAGAAATCTCCTCGCTTCGGGTGAGCGATTGAATCATTGCAACCGTAACTTCTTTACCAATTGTAAACTTTTGGTTACCAATTTGCCCAATTTCTCTTTTAGGTATTTTTAAAAAACTTTGAATCCGTTCAATCCATTGGTCAAACAGTTGTTTGCGATGAACAACAATCAAGGCTGGTTGTCGTTTTTGTGCAATAATTTCAAGCCCTATAATTGTTTTGCCCGAACCAGGAGGAGAAACAATAACTCCAAAATCTTTTTCAGCAATCTTTTCGAGAGCTATCTCCTGATGCGGCAATAATTCAATTTCTGAATCAAAATCAACAGAATCCAGCTTTTTACGATTGTCTATTACTTTGAATGAAATACTTTCCTGTTTGCAGAAATTTACAATGTTTGAAACAAAACCTCTCGGAATAATAACTCCCTCGGTAGTTTCCTCAATCAGCCTGAAATATTTTTCAATATTAAAGGTTGACTTACCCAAGTTCTTTTTAACCAAATAATCGGAATTGAGAAAATTCAGATTGTCCCTTAGAAAGGCAATAAGTTTTTTGTTTAATTGGAAGCGTTTAAGGTAAACCTGATTGCTAATTTGAATTTCAATATCGGTCGATGTTGCCGGAATAATATTAGACTTTATTGATTCCTGTGGTTTTTGATTAAAGAAACTTTCATAAAGACCAAGAAATTTAACTTTTGAGACTTTCTTAAAGCTCGCTATAGTTTCAAATTGATTTTTGTAAGGTTCAAATGTTTCAGTATCCAGAAACATAGAATTGTCTTTTTGCATGGCTTTGCCATTTAAAGGCAAGGCTATTAAATTACCCAACCCTTTGCCTGAATGAAAATCCTGATTTGGGAACAACCTGTCAAAACTGGGTTCTTTTTCGAAATGCGATATTATTGTAGCTTCTCTCAACAATTCGAACATTAACTTGCGGCTTTGTTCAGCCGGAAGGTTTTCTTCAAAAAAAATCCATAAATGCCCGCCATTACCCGAGCGTGAACGTTCAATGTATGATGGTATTTCAAACTTTGAGCAGTTTTGATGCAGTTTTAATATTGAATCTTTCCAGTTTTCATTATCAAAATCGGCAGCTATGAAATGGGAAGTATTGTCTTCTAAAAGTGGATAAATCCCAACAGTTTCTTTGCCTGATAAGTGATTCATAATGGCATCTTCACCGAAAGGCATATACTCCTTTTTTGAATAATCTTTAAATGAACCTCCGGCAGCTTTGTGTTTATTGTAATCACTCCAATCAACTTTATAAGCGGGCATATAACCACTTTTCCCGTCTTTCTCCCAACGAACCGCATAAACGTCCTGTCGACCTTGAAAGAGGGATTTGAGAAGGGTTATATGTTCTGACGAAAAATTCAAAATGGCTTTAAGTCAGGTTTAGTTTTTCAAATAATACTCGGTTACGCTCTTTCGAATCCTTCAAAATCTTTTCGAAACTTAAAATTTCAACACACATATTGTAATTATCATTAAAAGAAAAATATCCATCTCCACTTGGTAGTTGCTTATAACCGGCATCAGAAGCAAAAGCTTTCAGTTTTTTGGTTAAGTCACAAACAATATATGCATAAATCGGCGTATTCTTTATATAATCAAATTCTCTATCGTATTTATCTTTTGCTTCTCCTTCAATAATTTCTCTTGCATATTTATTCAAGAGTCTTATAGAATGTTAATTTTCATCAACAAATATACAATTATCAGTTGGTGTGACGGCAAAATTGCAGCTCTTTTGTATGCCTTTGATTTAAGCGCTGGCTTGTGGGGCTTGATTTTAAACCCTAATGCATTCCGAAGGGTGCAAAGTGGGTGGGCAAAAAAAATAAAACCCCATGCGTTGGGGTTTCCAGTTGCATTAATCTTATGTATTATTTTCAAATCATTTCTCAAGTTAATAGTTATTTGTCAGTCGGAGCGGTTTTCCATGCTTTATGATAACGGTCTATACTATGAGCAGTGCGGGATTGCGTGGCTACGTCTGTATCAACCGTGACAAACCTTGCCTGCGGGAACTGAACTTGCAAAACCTCTGAAACCCGCATTGCGTATGAGATGTTGTTGGCGCTGGGCATTTTTAGATTCGTTTATAATAACTGTATTGTAAAACTGCATCTCTCATCCCCCCTTAATACAGATTTATTCAACGTTACACTAACCGGTCTACCAAATAAACTTTCATATATCTTCTTTTGAGTCCCTAATGAACAATTGCACAAAATTGATGGTGCATCCTTTGCTCTTATAAATGGACAATTACATGCATCTCTTATTTTCTCATTTACTTTTATGATCCCATTTTCTTTGTCATATTCAACTGTATCTGCCCAAAGGCTTTTAATGAAAGCAAAAAATCCATCTGGATCGCTCTTATATTTATTTGCAAAATCTTCACCGCATTTTGCTCCAAGTTGATTTAATACTTTTATTAAAGTATCTTTATCTACTGTATCATTTAAAATGTAAATCAAATCTCGGTAACGATTTTGCATGAAGTCTATTCGCCAATCTGATTTTTCCTCATTTTGTGCACTTTTGGAATTTGCTAATACAGTATTACCTGTCAAAAATGACATTCCTACACATCCACATAATCCATAAGTGCATGCACTTTTTAAAAAATCTTTCCTTTCCATATTGTATAAGTTTATAAGTTATTGGAATTTTCTTGCCTTGCTGCCAACGTTGACAATAAACGTAGGCGCGCTGTTTCAAGCTAATTTAAGGTTTTTTAATTGCACTAAAGTTAAAAATATTTCGCCTTTTACAAACTGCTTAAAACGCTTACATTTATTGTGTGTTAGCAGCAGTTTATTTCATTTCTGTCAGCACTTTTTCTAATAGTATATTAAATTCTGTCGGTTTTTCTATCATTGGATAATGTCCAGTTGCAGAGATAGTTTCCACTTGAAAACTATTTTTACAATGGTTTTTCAATCCAGTTTCGTTTGTTGGAAAACCGTCACTATTCATTAAGTATAACTTATAATTAAGCTGTTCCAGTCTTTGTGCATCGGTATAAGCGTATTGCATTTGGTTCATAAATGTTCTATAGCCAATAACGGGATCGCTATTTACAAAATCAGTTTTTACTCTGTCTTTCACTTCCTTTGAAGTTGTTGGGTGAAAAAGCATCATATCTGCATACACAGGTGCTGAATTTTTAAAATCCTTTTCAAGCATTTGAAAAAAGCCGGTCATTTGTTTCATTTGTTCTGGTGTAAATGCAACGTCAATAAATTTGAAATTGTCAACACCTACAACGCCTATTATTTTTGGATTGTTGGTTAAAGCCGTTTGCAACATAATTTCGCCTGCCATAGAATGTCCAATGATTACAACATTTTTAAGGTTCATTGTGTCAATAAATGCTGTTACATCATTGGCATATTCTTCAACTGTCCAGTTGGTTCTTTCGGCTTTGGATTTGCCAAAGCCCGACAGGTCAATTGCGTAAACATTGTAAGTTTTAGAAAAATAATCAACTTGATTTTTCCAATAAGTTCCGTCAATACACCAACCGTGTAAAAAGAGAAGTGTTGTGCCGCCTTGTCCTTGTTGAAAATAATTGATTTCAACTTTTTTTTCTCTGATTGTGATTTGTTTTGCTGTCATTCTTTCTTGTGTTTGTGCCTTACTTACACTTCCTGAAAGTGAAGCAATGACGATTAATAAAATTGCTTTTTTATTCATTTTTGTTTGAATTTGAAGCAAAGATAAAAGACACATAGGACAGCCCTTTGTCAGGGGTTTAAAGATAATCTTTTGGAACGTTCTTCTAAATAGTGTTCCATACTGAAAGTCTTGTCGGGTTTGAAATGAGTTTGTTGGATTCTGAGTTCTTTTATTCTGTCTAGGCGAAACTCTCTTATTTCTTGTCGTAACTCACAAAAGGCAATAGCTGTCCAAACAGCACCACTAAAATAAACTGCACAAGGTTGGATTGTTCGTTCTGTTATTTGCTCTTCCTTTTTTGACTGATATTTTATTTTTAGTTTTTCGCTTTCTGTAATTGAATGCTGGATATGGTCTAAATACAAACTTGTTGGTGCCCAAGGTTTTTGAAATCCGATTCTTGAATTTAAAAATTCCAATTTGTCTTTGTCTTTGAGTGATAAAACTGCTTTTATTTTTAAAAGTGCAGATTCGTAATTTTGTTTAAGAGAATCTTCGGTATGGTAGTTTAAAATTTTACTTGTTGTTACCAAAGCTCTTGCTTCTTCCATTGTGAACATTACAGGTGGCAACCGATAACCTTCAATTAAAAAATAACCCTTTCCTTCTTCTTCGCCTATTGGAACACCTGCAAGTCTTAATGTTTGAATATCTCTGTAAATTGTCCTGTTTGTAACTTCAAACCGTTCAGCGATTTCACGAGCAGTTGTCAGTCGTTTAGATTGAAGTTGTATGAGTATGCTTGTTAGTCTGTCAAGTCTATTCATTGTCTGTGTAATGTTTCGTTAAATTTCAGCTAACGTTTGACAATATGAAACGGTTGGGCTCTCGGAGATGCGTCTGTATCCCACGATACAAAACTAAATGCGGGACGAAACACTTGAAAACCCAATGAAACCGGCATGTTTTATGACTCGTTGTTAGCGGTTCGGCTATATTGTCGCCAACATTTCCATTGTCTTTTTTTCTTTTTCTGATATTATTTTTAAAATATCTGATGCTTGTTGAATATATTTAAAGTCTTTCGTTTGGCTTACTTTTTCAAATAGTTGTGAAACAGAAGCCCAAAGTTCGGCTATTTCTACAAATGATTTGTGACCTGCTTTTAATTTGTCAAGTTTTAGTATGTCATAACCTTCTTTTAAAAAGTCTCTATATAAATTTCTAAATAATGCTCCTCCTGTTCCTGCTTTTTCCATAAGCATTGCAGTTGTTTTAAAATCGTTTTCAATGTCTTTACTGGTCTTAAACCATTTAATTATTTCGGAACTTGTTTTGTAAATCCCTTTGTATCCAATATTAGTAATTGGTGGATTGATATGTTCAGTTGCGTTGTTTCTGATTGCATTAATGATTGCAGTTTTCAAGTCAAATTTCTTGTCTGTCTTTCGCAAAGTGTAATACAAATTTTTAGAGGACATTGGTCCTTTCTCAGCTCTTGCTAATGATAAACTATTCAAACTTGTTTTCACTTGTCCACCTTGCTGTTTTGTATCTACCAAAAAAGCGTTTTCATTGTCGTAACCATAAAGTGCAGCATAATGTCCTGCAAAATGAAATGGTCTTGAAAAATATTGTAAATGGAAACAGTCTAATTTTAAGCCGACTAATTGTCCCCTGTCAATTAATTCTTTGACGCTGTCCCAAGCCTTTTGAATTGATGAAGTTTCTTTGACGATTAAATCAAGATTTAGATTCTTTGCAATATTTTGGGTTAAAGCGTCTGGCTTTACTCGTTCACCAATAAATGGGAAATTCATTGATTTCATATTCCAAAAGATAAACCCAAGTCCTTCACCCAAACCAAAAAGCATTGGCTCAGAAAGTTCAATATCAAGTTGTTTCAACAAAGTTCCTGTCGCTGTAGTTTCACAATGTTGTCCATCAAACGGTTTTAAATTCTCAATTTTCATTTTGTTTTTTCTTCAAAATTATATTGTCCAACTGACAACCCTATGACAGTAGTGCGGTCTTTTTTTTAGCTGACCGATAACGGCTGCGTGTATGAAACGTAGCGGACTCTGGAGCTGCGTCTGTGTCCACCGATGAAAACTGCCGATGCAAGACGAACGGCTTGCAACCCTTCGCCACCGCTTTGTTTTATACACGTTGTTAGGCACTGGCGATTTTTGTTTTCATTTATTTTATATGTCAAATTTGTTGCAATATCCTGTCCACCGTGCGTTGGCATTGCAAGCTCTTTGACAAAGCTTTGGTTGAAACGGTGACATGTGCGGCTTTGGCAATGTGCTGCAAATTAGACAGAGCGTTATGTTTTATTTAAGAACATTTAATTGTTTTATATTAAAACAATTAATAACTTTGTTTCAAATTAACTATGAAATAAACAAATTAATATGAACATAAAGCTAACTCAAAAGGAAATAGGCCAAAGAATAGCCGAGCTTCGAAAAACAAAGGGCTTTTCACAGGAAGATTTGGCAAAAAGTGTCAAAATTTCCAGGCCATCATTAGCTCAAATTGAGCTGGGTAACAGAAGTGTTGATATTATGGAGCTACAAAATTTATCCATTGTATTGGGCTTTTCTTTAGATGAATTCATGTCTAAAGATTTCAAAATTAGTCAAGATGTTGAAGGTAAGGCTGAAACCCAAAACCCAAAAGTAAATGAACGTATTTCTATCCCTTCGCTACAAGTAAATAAATTTAAGAATGTGCTATTGTATATTCTTGAGCGATGTGCAGGTAAACCCAATGTTGGAGAAACTGTACTTTATAAATTACTCTATTTCTCAGATTACAATTATTACGAATTGTATGAAGAGCATTTAACAGGGGCAAAATATCGCAAATTACCTTTTGGCCCTGTTCCGCAAAAATTAGATACAATAATTAATCAAATGATTGATACTGGGCAATTGCAAAGGGTAAAAACTGAATATCATGGATTTCCCCAAACACGGTATCTTCCTTTAATAAAAGCAAATTTAACTGAACTAAAAGCAAGCGAAAAGGAAATCATTGACAGGGTTATTGAACAAATGAGTGATTGGTCAGCCGCGGCAATCAGCAACTACTCTCATAAAGATATGCCCTGGCTGGCTTCAAAAGAAGGAGAAGAAATAAACTATGAATTAGCTTTTTACAGAGACGCTCCTTACTCTGTAAGAAACTACGGAAACGAAATTGAAGAACAATGACTTTTGATGAACTTGCTGAATTTCAAAAAGATTTGAAAGGTCTTTTGAAAAAATACAGAACGTTGAATGATGATTTGGAAATAGTGAGGCAAGTTTTGGAAGTATTTCCAGATGAAAGGCCACCATTCAGTTTTCGGATTGATAATTTAGGGTTGGAAACATGCATCATAAAAGTCAAAAAGATTGCTTGTAAAGCATTAAAAGGACGAGGTGTAAACTCTGGGTTACGTTTGATTTATGCCCACTTTGAAAAAGAAAAAAAAATAACCTTTATCGAACTGTATCATAAGAACGACAAGGAAAATGAGGATAGACAAAGGATTATTAACAATTTTAAATAGCATTTATGAAACTAAAAATAAAAGAAAATCACGCAGGTGTTATGACGCTTAATGATGGCATAAAAATAACAAACTATGTTCGAAATAAGCAAACAAACCATAAAAATTGATTGCCCTGAATGCAAGCGGTCAATTACTGTTTCTATTAAACAGATTACTGATGAAGCATTGGTAAAATGTATTTGTGGGCAAGGAATACAATTGAAAGATAGTAAGGGTACAAATAAAAAAGCAATAAGTGATATTAATAGATCACTTAAAGACCTTGAAAACACTTTTAAAAAATTTGGCAAATAACTGATTACAACAGAATGTTTTCTATTTTGATATTTTTAAGTCCCTAATTTAAATATTTATCACGATTAACTGTCAGCCGTGCGAGGGCAAGAAAACAGCTCTTTTGCAAACTTCGAATTTCGGGTTGGCTGGAGTGGTTTGCAAATGTGCTGTTTTGTGGGTTGTTCCATTTTCCTTTTCTTTTTGCATCATATTACCCACTGTCGTTGGTTTTTATTGTGCCTAACGGTTTGTATAAGAATAGTAGCCGTTCGCGGGCTCCATCCCTGTCAAGTTGCACAAAAGTTGGAGCGGGCTGCAACCCTTGATTTTACTAATGAAACGGCTATTATTTTTATACATTGTTGTAGGGCGTTATTCCTTTATAATCCATTTAATAAATTCCTCTCCAAATTCACTTAATTTATACTTTGTTATTTCACTATAATTAGTCGAACCTGAGACCATCATGTTAGAAGATCCAAAATTATACGGTAATGATCCAAATCCCTCCTTTTTATGAATCTCAATGATATTCTTGTCACTTAAGAATTTCCATATAATCATTCTACTATTTTCATAGTGATAATCCTGTGGTATTTCATTTTTATTACTTGGAGCATTATTCGTTTCTTTAATACATTCATTAAGTTTTTCTTTAGTCAAGTAGATACCAAAAACCTTATAAAGAATAATTTCAGAATCATTATTATATAAATCAGACAAATAATTTAGTTCTTCTGTAACTAAGCTATCCAATGTATTTACCATTAACTCACTATTCTCATTTTCTGATTTCATGGTGGTCAAATGATTTATTAAAATATTTGCATAACCATTAATCTTTTCCGAGTGTCTTGTTCTGATAACGGTATTGAGAACTTTAATAAATAGGTCATAGAATTCTTCTGTATTGAGGTATTCATCCAATGATTCCTTGTCTTCGATTTTTTCAAGTCTATCGTTTATATTTGCGAATAATTCATTAATCCGTCTTTCTCGAATCTTCTCACCCTTTTTTGACAACAAAATATCCAAAGCTCCACCAATATAAGGAACCGCACTAGTTATAGCTCTTAGTTTATAACTTTCAGCATATTTTTCAATTTTTGGTTTTTTCATAAGTTACGATGGTTAGTTTAATGCCCTACAACGTTTGACAATATGGCCAGTAAGGCCTTATGTTTGTAATTGTTTAGATTTCAAGTTGTGGTATATTTAATTAAAAACTTGAACCAATGCAAACACAAAGTAATAAATTAAACTTTACCGGCCAAAACATTTATGTTGGCTTTGAT